>Ga0364887_10369_pt1 | contig 24592 bp, 29 predicted proteins | sample ExccelJu500001D4_4_FD_206924 | JGI IMG/M metagenome (GOLD analysis project Ga0364887, IMG submission 206924) | Enriched cells from Trout Bog Lake Hypolimnion, Wisconsin, USA - BchlTB.July23.5000.01.D4 | ecosystem: Environmental > Aquatic > Freshwater > Lake > Hypolimnion/Profundal zone | place...
AACCGAAACTTCACTACTAAAAACTACTCTACTTAAACTACTTTCACTAGCTAAACATATCATCTATTTATGTTCATTTTCTTTTTTATCCTGCTGACTCCTGCGCAATTCGTGCAATAAAGTAGCTCTGAATTTGCCTTCAGCAAGGTAAAGTTTCACCACCTTCTCAGCAGAGAGAATATTTAAAAATTTTATATTGTACTCTTCACTTAATTTACCCTCTTTGGTATGAATTGATGCCATTTCTATGGCCAATTGGCGGAAATCGGCCTCTTTCATTCCTGGTTTTGGTGTATCACCGCGTGACTCGAGTTCTCTCTTTTTATCCATAAGCAGAGATTTCTCTTTATCGAGTTCGTTATATACCGGCCAGAATTTTTGGGCCTCCTGAGAAGTCAGTCCGATTTGTTCGGTCAGGAATGCTATCTTTTTGGTTTTGATCAATTCAAGCATCTGAGGATCAAGTTTTTGTTGAGCCATCCCAACATAGGAGGTCAGGATTAAACCAATAATTAGTACATTGATATTCAAGAAATAACTCCATGATTTCTTAAAGTGGGTTGAAAATAGCCGGAAATTGCTTTCTTCGCAATTTATCCTGGTTGAGATTGGTCGTTTCATGGTTCTATTTTTAATTATCGGTAAGAATTTCGTAACTGCTGTAATTGTCTGCAATGTAAACTGCAAGATTATCAGCGGTTAGGGTTTTTGAGTCCAAATCATTGGAGGCTGAAAATGCAGCGAGGAGCTGTTCTTCTGAGAAATTCGAGATTAAAGCTGCGGGAATACCACTGACTGAATCATTGACGTTCTTTTCTGAGCGATTTTGAACGATATTTCCCGAATCAGATGGTAGTAGCTTTGTGATTGGTATATAAATCAGCAGCATGGAAAGCACTAAAATAGCAGCCACTGCCATCATTGGCTTGAAGTAGATAAATAAGGATCTCTTATAATAAGAATTCTTCTCTTCCTGAATTCGCACATTAAGTCGGTCAGCGAAGGTTTCGAAATAGTTCTCAGGAACCCTGAAAGGGGTTTCTTTTTTGAGCTTTCCGAACAGATGTTCAATATTTACGTTTTTCTCTTTCATTTCTAACAACTATTTGACATTTATGATCGCAAATGGTTTAATCCCTATTTAGGATCTTCTTTCAAAAATTCTTCTATTTTTTTTACCGCAAAGTGATACGAGGCTTTTAATGCCCCAACAGAAGTCTTAAGGACCAGGGAAATCTCTTCATATTTCATTTCATCAAAATATTTCATATTAAATACTATTCTCTGTTTATTAGGTAATTGAAGGATCGCCAATTGAAATTTCCTCTGAATTTCATCTCCCTCAAAATAAACATCCGATTCGAGTGATTCAGAAAGATAATCGCCTATTTCATTGATCGAAACTAATGAATGGCGCTTTTGCTTTTGCAGATGGCTTAACGATTCATTGGTCGCGATTCTGAACAGCCAGGTGAATAGTGACGAATCCTCCCTGAAACTTTCAATGTGCTTCCATACTTTTATAAATACATTTTGCAGAATATCATCGGTATCATCATGATTCATGACTATTTTCCGGATATGCCAGTAAAGCCGCTGCTGGTACATTTTTACCAGTAGTTGAAAAGCCTGCTCCCTGCTTGCTTCAGATTTAAGATTGGCAATTAGTTCCTTTTCGTTTAAATCCATTTTAGCTACCCACAATTGTATGATATTCTGTCACTAAGACTCTTTATTCCGAAAAAGGTTTAATTCTAAAATAAAACACCTATCCTGATCCCGGAAGTCAGTACTAACTTGGAATCTGTTCCTCCTCCTAAAAATGCAAACCTAAATGCATTACTATTTTTTGCATCTCCAAATCCATAACCGGCTCCAATGAACCAGTCGAATAAAAAGCGGTTGTTCACAATCCATTGTTTACCAGTATTAAGCATAATGGCAAACATCGTAACCGTTTCTCTTGCACCGCTGCCAGAAGTATAATAGTTGTCAATATTTGGTATTTCACTATAAGTTAAAAGCGATATCTCGGGTCTGATATAAGTCCCTTTTAAAATATGGGCATACTGGGTCCCCTTAAAATAATAGTCTGGACTTTTGATGAATTTATAGCCAAATTTGAGATATATACCTTCTGAAGAATCACCATTAATATTATCTCCAAGTCCGATGATACCCAATGTTGCCTCAATACTGCTACCCGGCTTTAGATTATGTTCGAATGTAAAACTCGTTGCCCCAAATAAAGGGGATAAAAATCCTACTTTGACAGCATTCTTATGCTGCTTTTCGTATTGTTCCGAGTCGTACATCGAATCTTTGATTTTAAGCTCTTTCCCGTCACTGAAAATGATCTGGTGAATTTTGTTTTTATCTATACCAAAAACCACATCACCATAAAGATTCTGCTGAGTATATTTTACTTCATCATCCCCGATCTCCTTGATTTGACATTTGATCGTATCATGGGTTACTTTGATTATCCGGTCCTGGCTAAATCCGGTAATTGATATAAAATTTAAAATCAAAAATAAGTAGAAGATATTCTTCATAGACAATGTAGTTTTTGGTTATTGTTACTATTGGCTCCCAGATTATCTGTTTGGCATTCTCATGTTTGTTTCTTAGCGAGAACTCAGGTAAGATTTCTCAGCTAAATTAGTAATTTTGTCCGATTAAAATATACCGTATTTATAATGGCTTTACAGTGTGGAATCGTCGGACTTCCCAATGTCGGGAAATCGACACTTTTTAATTGCCTTTCGAATGCAAAAGCGCAGGCAGCAAATTTTCCTTTTTGTACGATCGAACCCAATATTGGGGTAATCACCGTTCCGGATAAAAGACTGATCAAACTGGCTGAAATTGATAAGCCAAAGCGGGTCGTTCCAACAACTGTTGAAATTGTTGATATTGCCGGACTTGTAAAAGGGGCCAGCAAGGGAGAAGGACTCGGTAATCAGTTCCTGGCAAATATCCGTGAAGTTGATGCAATTATCCATGTTATCCGCTGCTTTGAGAATGAAAATATCATTCATGTTGATGGCTCTATCAATCCTGTCCGTGATAAAGAGGTGATTGATATCGAATTACAATTAAAGGACCTGGAAACGGTCGAGAACAGGATCGCCAAATTGCAAAAGCAGGCAAAGGTAGGAAATGATAAAATTGCCCAGAAAACAGTTGCCATTGCAGAAAGATTAAGATCGGTCTTGCTAACCGGTAAAAGTGCCAGAACCTTAGAATTAACCGAAGATGAAGAGGCGCTTATCCACGATTTCTTTCTGCTGACCAAAAAGCCTGTTCTTTATGTTTGCAACGTCGACGAATCCTCGGCAGCAAAAGGGAATAAATTCACCCGGCAATTTGAAGAGGCTGTTACTGATGAAAATGCTGAAATACTGATTATTGCTGCAGCAACCGAAGCCGACATTGCCGGACTGGAGAGTTATGAAGAGAAGCAACTTTTTCTCGAAGATCTCGGACTGGATGAACCGGGGGTCAATAAACTGATCCATTCAGCTTACAAATTGCTCAATCTTCAGACCTATTTTACGACCGGAGCCGATGAAAGCCGGGCCTGGACCTTTGTCAAAGGGATTAAGGCGCCAAAAGCAGCTGGAATTATCCACAGTGATTTTGAAAAAGGGTTTATTCGGGCTGAAGTTATTAAGTATGATGATTATGTGAAACTTGGTTCAGAGGCTGCCTGCCGGGAGGTTGGGAAAATCTATATCGAGGGGAAGGAATATGTTGTTCAGGATAGCGACATAATGCACTTCAGATTCAATGTATAAAATGAAGTAATTTTACAGAGGCAAACCTTTGGTTTTTAATACCAAAAAGAGGGTATCTCAATCTTTGAGATACCCTCTTTTTGTTTTAATTTTTCAGGCTGTTTTCACACAATTAATCTGGCAATAGCGTAACTTTGAGTTAATTTCTATCTTAATAAGATTGAAAACCAGAATGCAAGGTAGTTCTTATTAGCAAGATTATTTTTTATTTGAGTGTTAAATGATTTTTTAAATGGAGATTATTATGAAAACTCAATCTGAAGAAGAGACAATTTGCTGTCCAAAATTTGATCCTGCCCCATGGGACGAAAAAATTCTGCAATGGGAGAATAAAAAATTCGTTAAAGACCGTGTCTTTACTTTGTTTTACATGCCTCTTAATTTTGGCCGTGTTATGAAACGGTTTGGCAAAAGTCTGGCCACTGCCGGAGCAGAAATGCCTGATTACCTTTGTCTGTCAGATCAAACCTCAAAATGGAATATGGATCTTTATCTGGCAGTCAATAAAGAGATACCGGGCACTGAAAATGTGACTATCAGCGGCAAATTTTACTGCAAAGTTTATGAAGGTCCTTTTCAGGAAACAGGAAAATGGTGTACTAATTTTAAAAGCATTTTAAACTCAAAGGGGTATAAGTACGGAAAGATCTATATGTGGTATACAACCTGCCCTAAATGTGCCAAAAAGTATGGCGAAAATTATGTCGTCCTGTTAGCCAAATTGGACTGATATCACCTTAAAAATAGCTCATATTTAAAATAATACGGTACTTAAAGGTTAAAAATTTCTGCCATCAAACTTTGAAGTAATAAAGACAAAATTTTAATATTTAAGGGATTATATTATGGGAAATAGTTACGAGAAGATAACAGCCGAGTTTTTGGGCTTGGCAGGTGTAAAGGTTGATGGTAGTAATCCGTGGGATATCCGGATTCATAACAAGGATTTTTACCGCAGAGCTCTAACTGAAGGTGAACTGGGATTGGGAGAATCCTATATGGATGGGTGGTGGGAAGCTGAAAAAATTGATGAATTGATACACCGGATTTTAGTTGCCCGTTTGGATGAAAAAATTCGGTTGAAATTTTCATTACTTATGAAGCTTTTTACCGATAAATTTATCAACTTGCAATCCAGGCGAAGGGCATTCATCATTGGTGAAAAGCATTATGACCTGGGCAATGATCTTTTTGAAAGTATGCTTGACCGTCGGATGAATTATAGTTGCGGTTATTGGAAAGATGCCACCAATCTGGATGAAGCGCAGGAAAATAAACTTGATTTAATCTGCCGTAAACTTTATCTCAAACCCGGTATGCGAATTCTTGATATTGGCTGTGGCTGGGGACCGTTTGGTAAATATGCTGCTTCAAAATACCAGGTTGAGGTTACGGGAATTACTATTTCCAGGGAGCAGGTGCAACTTGGCCAACGATTATGTGATGGGCTTCCGGTTGATTTCAGGCTGATGGATTACCGGAATATGAATGAGAAGTTTGACCGGATTGTAAGTGTTGGAATGGTTGAACATGTAGGTTACCGGAATTACAATACCTTTTTTAAGGTTGCCGGCAGATGTCTTGAAGAGGATGGTTTGTTTCTTCTACATACCATTGGCCATATGGAACCTGCCAAAGCAACAGATCCATGGACGAATAAATATATTTTCCCAAATGGGATGATCCCCTCGGCCAGCCAACTATCCAATGCATTTGAAAAACTTTTTGTTTTGGAAGATTGGCATAATTTTGGGCCTGACTACGACAGGACGCTGATGGCCTGGCATGAAAATTTCGTAAATAACTGGGACAAATTGAAAAGCGACCTGTCGGAACGCTTTTACAGGATGTGGAAATACTATCTACTTTCAGCCGCCGCGGCATTCAGGTCAAGACGTTGTCAGTTATGGCAGATAGTACTCTCCAGGAATGGGGTGCCAGGCGGTTATCAATCGGTTAGATAACAGACCCCGAAGGATTTTAAAACTTTTGGGGTCTGTTTAAAAGGTAAAATTATCTGGATGAGCTCCAAAATGATGGTTTTTATCCAATTTATCGATCAGATCCATATCTTCAGCCGACAACTCAAAATCAAAAATATCGGCATTATGACGTATCCGCTCCTGATGGACCGATTTCGGAATCGTCACAATCCCTTTTTGTAAATCCCATCTTAGAACAATCTGTACTTGTGATTTATGGTATTTATCAGAAAGTTCTTCCAAGAGTGGAATATCATTGACTTTCCCCCGCATAATCGGGCTCCAGGCTTCATAAACCATGTGATGAGCATGGCAGAAATCGATCAATTGCTGTTGAACAAGGTAAGGATGGCATTCCACCTGGTTGACCATCGGCTTAATATCTACTATTCTGAACAAATCTTCAAGATGATGTTGCAAAAAATTACTCACACCAATTGCGCGGACTCTTCCGGAGCGATAAATATCCTCCATGACCTTCCATGTTGCCGTGAATTTTCCCTTCACAGGCCAGTGTATCAGGTACAAATCGATATAATCAGTCTGAAGTAATCCGAGACTTTCCTCAAATCCGGCCATAACAGTGTCGTTTCGCTGATTGTCGTTCCATAACTTAGTTGTGATAAACAGCTCATTTCGGGGAATGCCACTGACCCTTACCGCATTTCCTACACCTCGTTCATTCCTATAAATTGCCGCAGTATCGATATGACGGTAACCGGCCTCCAGAGCCCATTTTACCGCATTCTCTACCTCCGAACCTTCCTGAGTCTTGAATACACCTAACCCAAAGCAGGGCATACTTACCCCGTTTGACAATTGAACGGTTCCTTTTAAGTCATTTATTATCATGGTTATATAGAAATATTTATTGCTTAAACAAATCGCTTTCCCTTTTGGAATGAATAATTCCCAAATATAGTTCTTCAAAATTTGATTGATAACCATAAAATCATGAAATTTGACCCAACAGGCAATCTATGAAGAAGGACATTACAACGTTAAAGGATATAGAGTTTCTGGTCGACCAGTTTTATAATGTGGTGCAGCAGGATTCCATGATCGGACCTATCTTTAATGTCCGACTTTCAGGTCGGTGGGAGATGCATCACCGAATGCTTTATCGTTTTTGGCATACTGTATTACTGCGACGACCCGATTATTTTGGGAATCCTGTTCCGATTCATTTTGGGATGAATATTGACGAACACCATTTTGAAAGATGGTTAATAATCTGGAACGAAACTATTGAGGCCAATTTTGAGGGAATCGTCGCTGAGAGGGCCAAATTTCGTGGAAGGAAGATGGCGGATGCCTTTCTGTCAAAGATCAAAAAGAATAATTAAAAGATATTTGGAAATCTAAATTCCGCTCGCTAAGTTTGTCGCAGGATAAAATTCAACTTTAGCTGAGTAGTCAGGATGAAACGAGAAAACTTAAATAGTGTTATTTTTGCTAGGGGGAAGCAGCCATGTTTCTCCGGTTTTCTTTATAATGAATCTTTAATCCGCTCCATGTCTATGGATATGCGATAGCCTTCCTACGGGCAAAACCTGTTTGAAGGCTTTATCTAAATGTTCCTTTGGAGCAATTCCCTATTTTAAACATTATTTTAAATTGCATGAGTATGCCTAAAGCTGTCGTTAAATTCGGCGGATCCAACCTTAAATGTAAGGAGGATATTGGAAATATTATTCGGGTTATCAAAAAATATGAAGGACCTGTGGTAGTTGTCGTTTCCGCATTTTATGGTGTCACCAATTATCTGATTGATTCACTGAATAAAGCACGTCACGATGAGTCGATTGCCAAAAAAACTATTGATTATCTGTTAAGTCTTAAAAGGGAGACCCTTGAGTTGCATGTTGGCGATACGGATGTGATAAATCGTATCTTATCAGAGATAAGTGCCCTACTGGAGGAACTTGGAAGATATCTTCAGGGGATTGCACTAACGGGGGATGCCTCTCCGGCACTTGAAGATCATGTGCAGGCTTATGGAGAACGTATTTCAGCGGTATTTCTGGCAGGTATTCTCAATTTTGAAGGGATCGAAACGAAGGTTGCCCTTCCGGAATCTATTGGATTGATCACGGATGGCGAGTTTGGTACGGCTTCTGTAGATTTTGTGAAATCAACAGCAAAAGTCCGTGAAGCGCTATCCGGTGACCTGGTCTACGTTGTTCCCGGGTTTTACGGACTCTCTCCGGAAGGTAAAACAACCCTCTTCGGACGTGGTGGCAGTGACTATTCTGCTGCATCAATTGCCCGTTGTCTTGGTGCCCCTTCATTAGATATCTGGAAAGATGTCAATGGGTTTTTAAGTGCTGATCCAAAAACAGTAGATAATCCGGTACAAATTAGTCAGCTAACCTATAATGAGGCTGCAGAATTAGCCTATTTTGGAGCTAAGATTCTACATCCTCGTACAGTTGAACCTTTATCTTCACCTCATATTCCGATCAGAATCTTTAATATTTTCGGGGATTCGGATCTGGAAAACCCTCGATCTGTGGTAAATGCAGAAAAAATAGTCACTAAAGGAGTAGTAAAAAGCGTTACATCCAGTGAAGATTTTGGCATTCTGAAATTAAAAGGCTCAGGTGTTGGTGCAAAACCGGGTATACTGGCGAAAGTTACTACAGCGTTGCATCTGGCAGGCATAAATATCAATTCTGTACTCACTTCTCAAATATCGATTAACATTTTAATTGCGAAGAAAGACCTGAAAACTGCCTACTCCGTAGTAAGTGCAATAGAACTTTCGGCTGTCGGGCGTGTACAGATTATCGAGGATATTGCTGTTGTCGCAACAGTTGGAAATGGAATTGCCGAAAATTACGGAGTGGCAGCACGTATTTTTACAGCCCTGGCAAGTAATGGGATAAATGTGATGATGAGTTGCCTGGGAGCATCTCCAATTGTCTGCTATTTTCTGGTCCGGAAAAATGACTGTATTCCGGCAGTTAAAGCTATCCATGAGGAATTTTTTGAAACAATTTCTCCATCAGTATAGTTAACTAGTATCCACAGAAACAATTATAGACCATAGAAACTTCAGAAACAAATGAAAAATTGAAATTGATAGAAATAGATAGAAATAATTAATAATCAGAAACAATTAAAACAATTAATCATGAGTACAAGTACACCAAAGTTTGAAACATTGCAAGTCCATGCCGGGCACACACCCGATCAGGATACCCTTTCCAGAGCAGTTCCGATTTACCAGACGACCTCCTACGTTTTTAAGAATGCCGAACATGCCGCGAATCTGTTTGGTTTAAAGGAGTTTGGGAATATCTACACCCGTTTAATGAACCCGACAACCGACGTATTTGAGAAACGGATTGCCGCTCTTGAAGGTGGTGTTGCTGCCCTGGCCGTCTCTTCCGGTCATGCAGCCCAATTTATTGCGATCACCAATATTGCAGGAGCGGGTGATAATATTGTCACATCACCTTTTCTCTACGGAGGAACCTTTAATCAATTCAAAGTGTCTTTTAAAAATCTTGGGATTGAGGGACGTTTTGCCGCTAATCTTGAGATTGATAGTTTTGAAAAACTGATCGACGACAATACCAAGGCGATCTATTTTGAAACCATTGGAAACCCAAGCTATAATGTACCTGATTTCGATAAGTTTTCGGCCCTTGCCAAAAAATATGATCTCCCAATTATTGTAGACAACACTTTTGGTTGTGGAGGTGCTCTTTTCCGTCCGCTCGAACATGGTGCACATATTGTAGTGGAATCTGCGACAAAATGGATTGGCGGACATGGATCGTCCATTGGCGGAGTGATTATTGACGGAGGTAATTTTAACTGGGGCAATGGCAAATATCCCGGGTTTACTGAACCTTCTGAAGGTTATCATGGACTGAAATTTTGGGATGTGTTTGGAACCGACGGTCCGTTTGGCAATATTGCCTTTATCATCAGGGCACGGGTTGAGGGATTGCGCGATTTTGGTCCTGCAATCAGTCCGTTCAACTCCTTTCTGCTGATTCAGGGGCTTGAAACACTCTCATTGCGTGTCGAGCGGCATGTTCAGAATACCATTGCCCTTGCCAAATGGCTGCAAAATCATCCAAAGGTGGAATCGGTTAGTTATCCCGGCCTTGAAGGTGATGAAAATTATGAACTGGCTGCTAAATATCTTCCCAAAGGGGCAGGTTCAGTTCTGACTTTTATTGTAAAAGGGGGAAAAGAGAGCGCAATTCAAACAGTTGACAATCTGCAGATGGTCAGCCATCTTGCTAATGTTGGAGATGTACGTACCTTGATTATTCAACCCTCTGCAACCACCCATTCCCAGTTAAGCGAGCTTGAACAGTTAAGTGCAGGGGTATCGCCTGCCGGGCTCAGGGTATCTGTGGGGATTGAACATATTGATGATATCATTGCCGATTTCGAGCAGGCCTTAGCGAAAGTTTAATTTAAACTCATGCAAAGTATCCGGGAGTTGTGAAACTCCAACATCAAAACAGATAACTTTTGAGATTGATTCTATAAGAAAAAGGTACAGAGTACCGCAAGGATTTGTAGAAAAAGTGAATTACCGTTATTGGGAGGTACAGCGTACCGACATATTATTCCTATTCAAACAATTTATAAAGAAGAAGTTGCGGTACCCTGTACCTTGTTTGAATACATTTAATCCTTGGTCTACAAATATAAACGGTGCTCTGCACCTTTGAATCTTAGAGTCCGATATAAAAAGAGTTATACAGGAGTCACGGAGAAATAAAACTTTGCGGCTTAGCGACTTTGCGGGATGAAAAAGAGTAATATAGTAGTCATCAGGATGCACTAGGATGTTAATGACATGCAATGCATTTTGGTGAAAATTTGGGCTTTTCCTGGTGGCGTACTATATGAACATCTATCTTTGTTCTTTCAAAAAATCTGTTCCGATTTGAATTAAGTCAAATATGAACATCTAAATTAAAAAATTGTAACATGCCATTAAATCTTCCCGATGGTCTTCCGGCTATCGATCTTCTGCGCAAGGAGAATATTTTTGTAATGAATGAAACCCAGGCGGCTCATCAGGATATCCGTCCCTTAAAGATCATTATTCTCAATCTTATGCCTCTGAAGATCGCAACTGAGACCGATTTATTGCGGCTGTTGTCCAATTCCCCGATCCAGATTGAAATCGACTTTCTGCAGATTGAAGGTCATGTCTCAAAGAATACTTCCCTCGACCATTTAAACACTTTTTATCATACTTTTTCGGAAGTCAAAGAGAATAAGTATGATGGGATGATCATTACCGGGGCTCCGGTTGAACATCTTCCTTTTGAGGAGGTTGATTACTGGAAGGATATCTGTGAGATATTTGAATGGACAAAACACCATGTCACCTCTACCATGTTTATTTGCTGGGCTGCTCAGGCCGGTCTTCACTATTTTTATGGTGTTGAAAAATATCCGTTAAACAAGAAAATGTTTGGTGTTTTTGATCATCACCATTCCGAGGCTAAGCTTCCGATATTCCGTGGTTTTGATGATATTTTCAGGGCTCCCCACTCACGCCATACCCGGATTCTGGCCCGTGATATTCTTAATGTACCTGAAATTGAGCTGATTTCGCAATCAGATGAAGCCGGAGTTCACATGGTTATGGCCAACGAAGGGAAACAACTGTTTATCACCGGTCATCCTGAATATTCACGGGGAACCCTTAACCGCGAATACAAACGTGACTTTGAGAAGGGTCTTCCAATTGATTTGCCTAAAAACTATTATAAGGATAATGATCCTTCGAAGGAGCCTGTCCTGAGCTGGCGTTCACATGCCAACCTCCTTTTCCTGAACTGGCTCAATTACTATGTCTACCAGGAGACACCATATGATTTGCATGATATAAAGTAGCTGATTTAGTCCGGGTCCGACTTCGAGTCAGGCCCGGACTATATAAGCTTCGGGTCAGCCCCGGACTTTATATTGCCATGGTCAACCCATATTTCGACGTGTTAATACTTATTTTGGCGAAATCATTAATGATAACGGCGAAAAGATTGATAATAATGGCGATCTGATTATTCATTATGGCGAAATCATTAATGGTAATGGCAGAATGATTAATCATATCCGGGATTGTATTATTCATTTTAATTCGTTATATTTACTGGTAAACAATTTAAATTCAGTATTATGACAAGAACATCAGGAAGAATTGTTATTTCGCAGAATGCTGGAGAAATGCTTAACCTGGCATCTAAAGTTTATGCAAAACACCTGGCCGATGGAGCCGCATCCCCCTTATTAATCTTGACGGTATTCAATGGAATGTTGTTGGTCCAACCATTGAAACGGCATTGAGTAAACATCGGCAGGCTGAGGCATTCAAGAGCCAGATGGAGTTGGCCTACAGGGAGCGGGACCGTTATACTCCCCAGATTATGGAGGCAGTAATGGCAAGCCGCAATTTACTGAAAGCCTTAAATCCGAAAAATCCCAAACGGTTATCAGAATGGGGATTTGAGGTTGATGACTCTGCGCAAACTGTAAAGAGCGTAAAAGCTTCTAAAGTTGAACAGTAATGTTTTCACCTCTCATTGGAAAAATTTTAATTGGGGGTGAGATTTTTAAGGTAATAGGACGTGTTTCAATAATGTGATTTTAATCTGACTTTTAATGGTGGCAAATACGCCATAATTAAAAATCAGATCGGTCTTAATATATCTATTCTAATTGTAAAAGAATGGGTTGAGAAAACCAATGCTATTAAAGAAAATCTTATCCCCAATCAATTAAACAAACAACAAATTAGCAATAAGTCAAATGACCTCATTGATTAACCTCAATGCCATTAAGTGTTTCAAATGATATTTTTGTTGTTGATCATTCTGTTTAGTAAGTTTGTACCTAACCAATGTTATGAATTAGATTTCAAAACGCCTTAAACCAAATCTGAATATTCCGCACATGATTACAATCAAAAGAATTAATCAAATTTTAAGCTAAAAGCTCAAGAATGAATTTCAAGATTTCCAGAATTTTTTCTGGGACGCTTTTGGGGTTTATGTGTGACTGGGTGACTATCCGGGTCATAAACAAGTTATCCGCTCACTTTATTAATTTAGATTACTGGTATGACCTGTTTTGGCATAGGTGGCGATTACTTTTGAACCAAAAATAAACTTAAACGATAGTCATGAAAAATAAATTATCTGACGGATCAACTGTCATGAATGGTTATCACCAGGAACGGAGTAGGGAAGCGTGCAAGGAAATAAAGGAGATGATGAAGCATCCCATTTCCCTTGAACAAGCGAAGGCACAGACTGAAAGGATAAATGAGGGAATAGAAGATCAGGCCGACCGGCAAAAGCAATGAAAATAGCGAACTACAAGAGATTGATCCAGGTTCTTCCTTATATGGAACATGCGTTTGAGGTTAAACGAAGCCAATGGGAACAGTTGGTTTCAAAGGAGATCCTGGATCAGATTTTTGGTGAAAGTGATGATCTTACCCAAAAGTCAGTTTCTAATCCAGCAAAATCCAAAGATCAGACTGCGATGATATCCAGATTTGAGCTTTTCCACAAATACCAGAACGTTGAGCTTTTTATTTTAAAGGTGCTTATGTGGGGATATCCAACAAAGGGGAGAGGAAAAAATATTGAGAACCTTCTGAATAGTTCCAATTTATCTAAACTTGTGAATGCCCTTACAACGTTTAATACCAAAGAATTCATCACAATCTCAGAAATAAAAGAATTGCTTAAAATAGGTGTATTTGGGCTCTCAACCTTATCGAAATTTTTATATTTCATGAGGTTAAAGATTGGTTCAAATAGAGCGCTTATTTTGGATCAGCGGGTAATCAGTGCATTAAACTCAGGCAAATTTTGCGATCCGGGAATTGAAAAGTTTAAACCAATTAAATATGAAAATGCTTTGTCGCATTACGATGATTATATGATTTTTATAAATAAGATTTCCAAAGATCTGCAGGCAGAACCAGATCAGGTAGAGATGTTTCTTTTTGAATATGGCCGGAATTTAAAGAGGATGGTTCCGATAAATTAATGTCAAATAATTTTGCGATTTTAAAAGAGTGATAATATTATGAGTTTAAATACATTCAGTTACTTATTTAGTCAGTACCATATTGTAGCGGTAGATGATTACCAGGACGAACCTAAGCGGATCTATATTGCAAGATCTGAATTTCAGCTTTCTGAAATGACAAAGGTGATTCTTATTGATTTAGTTAACAAGGAAGTCTTTGAACCACAAATGGCTGGCAGCTATGCAAAGTTTATGTGTTCAATTAGAAATATTGATCCTCTGCGAGATGATATTGAGTTAATTCTTATACGAATTAATAACTTGCCTGACCTGATTAAGATAAGGATTTCTGGAATCTTGGCAGAACGACAAGAGATTAATGATAATGGATATCGTTCATTTTATGATTTAAATGAATATGTTTTTACCGATTTACATAAAAGATTCCTGGAAACGGGGAGCCTTGGCGCTTTTGATTTTTTCTGTATCATTATTTGGAAAGCAAACCGGGCAAAATCAAAGATAGCGAAAAAGCTTATTGGAAAATATAATTCCCTTGAAGATGGTGCCAGGACAATCACCTCCTACCTAAGTAATGAAAACTTGAATGATTATGAGCGGTTTAGCTATTTGATTAAAACAGGGTTCAGATTGCCAATGCTTTCCGCAATTCTTACTGCCCTTTACCCTGACCGCTTTTTAGTTTATGATAATCGAATATGTGAGCATCCTGAAATGGTAGATTTTCAAAGACTTGTGAATGGTATGAAAGACTCAAAACTTTACTATCGGCGATATAAAGATTATATTGCTGCAATTATGGAAATTACTCCATCCTGGATGACCTTACGTCAGAAAGATCAGTATTTATGGGGAAAATCGTTTGCAGATCAACTCAATATTGAAATCAAAAATAATTTTTGTAAATAAATTCAGTAAATCAGGATGAGGTTTGAGAAGAGTTATCATTTAATAAATTGGACAGAATGGAATTCCGCCCTTGCGAAAACTATTGATGATTTTTATAAATCCTATTCGGTTTACCCTAATATTTTGGAGGCAAATCGATATACCTTTTCACAGATCGATTTTTTAATCAATGTTATTCCGGGTGAAAGGCAAAATCTTTATCGAAAGAATGAACTATTAAATCAAACAATAAAACCTGCAGAGACCGAAGAGGTAGGTATAGTAGCCTATGAATCAGATAATGCAAATGTTGATTTTGCTATAGATGAAAATCTTGATTACAAAGAGTTCCGGTTGATTTATGACTCAGATCCTGAATGGGAGGATGTAACAATAATTGGAATACCCTTCGATAAGGAGTTTGTCGTCCAAAACTGGAACTAATTGCAAATAACTGAATTTTTATTTTTATGCTTTAAAAGTGATTTTATTATAAATCTTATGACTGAAAATATAGAAATTACAGGATTTAGTGATTGGATCGTCCCTTCAGGTGAAGGAACTGTTTATTGCGAAGGCATTCCAACTGAAGCTCAGCGTGAATTAAACAGAAAGAGAACTGCAAACAACAGAAAGAAATGGAATCCATCACAAAAAGCACTGGAAATCTTTCGAAAGCTGGTTATGCTGCAGGGCAGCTGGGTGAAAATCCAACTTTGGGATCAAATGATGCTCTGGGATGAAGACGAGGGGCAAAATCCCTTTTTGTGTAAGCTTGAAAAAGTATATGTAAAATCCATTCACGAGAAAGATCGAGATTTTCTACAGTTGTTTATTGAATTCAGATATTATAAAATTGATGATAGAGGTTACCTGGGTGGCAGCCCGATTTATGAACAATATTTTGATCCAAAGACCGAGATGTATACCTACAATTGTTCAACATTTTATAGCGTAACAAAGAACTAAAATTAACTATTATGAAATTTTCAAAATGGATAAATTGGAATAACCGGAAAAGTTTGGAAGGGATAAAATTCCCTGGTATTTATTGTATTTCGGTCATTGAATCAAATATCTCAGATCATTTGTTTCAATTCATTCGTGAAATAAAATACATTGGTATGACGAATTCAAAGGGGGGTCTTAAAAGCCGATTAAATCAATTCGATAATACTTTGAAAAATAGATTGCAACATGGTGGGGCCGATAGGTTTATACACAAGTTTAATGGATCTTATGAGGAACTTGTTCAAAAAATGTTTGTTTCAGTTTGGTCTTTTGAGTGTGAGGTTGATTCTAATAAATATGAAGACCTGATTATAATGGGTGAGGTCGCCAAATCTGAATATATATGTTTCGCTGAGTATGTTAAGATTTTTAATGCTCTACCGGAATTCAACAATAAGAAAGACTCTCCTAAAGCTTCTAAACAAATGAAACCCTCATGAACTTACAAACACAAAAGGCAAGGTATAAATCAATGAGGGTTCCACACGGATCAATAATCTAAATATTAGTAAGTTAATTAAAATTTATACGTGTGAAATGATTTAGCTTACTAATTGATTTTTAAGAACCCAATTTTTATACGTTTTACCTAATAACAACTTTATGAGCCTTATTGACAAGAGAAAAAGAGAATTGGAAATTGCAGCTAATTTCGAAAAGGTATTGAATCATTTACCGGTCGATTTTTTTCATGCAATAACAAATGCGATTATTGATTATAACAACACTGAAGATGAAAGAATGGATTCATGCATTGGATCTTCTACAGAACGTTGCATTTTTGGAGAAGGAGATCCCCGAAGGGCTGATCTTGTATTTAATTTTTCCCCTGTCATATCAAAAATTGTTTTTGAATTCAAACTAGGAAAAGAAAATCAGGAGCAAGTAATTGGTTATGCAGATTCATGCAATAACTCTCTAATTGTATCCGTAGCAAAGGAGGTGAAGAAAATTAGTGATTCAAGAATTGTCCAATTGACCTGGAATGATTTATTCAATGGGTTACTGAAAATTGCTAGCTCTGAGGTTAGAGAAAAGCTAATCCCACTTGATTTAATAGAAAATTTTTCGCCTGGATTCCCTGATCGAAGATTAGGTGAACCAGCTTTAGCTTTTCTTGAAGATTTCCTTTTCACAATAAAAAAGGAAAATCTTGTCGCATTCAAAGGAAAGCGTGTAATGATTGTTACTGGAAAAATGGCAAGTCGAACTACACAAAACCATAATGTTTATTGGTTCGGAACCAATTGGGATAAGGATTTTCAATATTTAGTAGTTGTGAATGAGAGTCAGATTCAATATGTTGGGGAGGTTACAGAAAGATATTTTAGATTAGAAAACTTGGCGGAGATCTCAAATAAAGGTCATCGTGATCTTATTGCAGAAGCCTTTAACGATGAGGTAAACGATAAATTTTATGGACAACCTATTTTAATTTTGAAGTCACTTAGTAATAATAATAATATAGGTTTGAAATACATTGAGAGGGGTGCAATTACCCAAAGCCACCGCTATTTTGATGATTTGGAATTAGTTTACAAACAATTTAAAAGTGAATGATATGGAGGATTTAACCAATTGGTATGTTTACGCGTATTATGATCCGCGTAATTTTAGAATGTTTTATGTAGGGAAAGGAATAGGTAAAAGAAAATTTACACATTTAGATGATAAGGCGGATTCCAAAAAAACGAGAATCATTAATAAAATAAAATCTGAAGGTATTGAACCAATTATTAAAGTTCTTGCGAAAGATCTAACCGATGATCAAGCTAAATTGATTGAAAAAACATTGATATGGTCAAATTATGAAAATCTAAGCAATGATTCAACTGGATTTTATAAAGATAATTTCCGTCCAGAGAATACGCTTCATAAGGAAATAAAAGGATTTGATTTTCAGACAGGAATATACTACGTAAACATTGGCGAGGGCGATAGTCGTGATTGGAATGATTGCTCAACCTATGGATTTTTATGTGCTGGCGGTGATCCCAAATGGCGAGACCCTCTGAAAAGATTAATGAAAGACGATATTGTTATTGCATATTTAAAAGGCAAAGGATATGTCGGAATAGGTATTGTGACTTCTGAAATTCAAAAAGCAATTGATTTTAAAACCAAGGAAAAAAAACTAATTGATTTCAAAATTGATTTAGAACAACCCAATATCTTTGATAATTCAGACGACATTGATTTAGCACAATATGTTGTCGGTGTTAATTGGCTAAAAATTAAGAGTAAAGATGAAGCTGTTTGGAGAAGTGTAAAAAAGTCAGAAAAGGATAAACAGCTTTTTACTACCCAGCTTGTAGTTGCATCTTTATTGAATCAGCCCTATACTTTAGAGTTTCTTCAGGAGAAATTCGGAATTAAGTTTAACGAGTTAATTGAATAATCCCAGAAGGATCGGGTCAAGCTGTTGCAAACTAGGGGTAGTGCAGAAAACGCTCCAGTAGTTGAAAACGCAGGTTGTGATCATTAATTAATTTAAGTTGATGAAAAACAAATTATTAAAAGAGAAGAGTAAATGTAATATTTAAAATTAAAATGGGTAAAAATGAAAAATAAAAATCTAATACTTGAAGCCGGTGCAGACGGAGGTTCAATAAAATTATTTCAAATCAAGGACTATTTTTTATTTACAACCGATGAAAGTACTTTAAGAGCAATTGACCCCAATTTGACGCTGGAAGAATTACAATCTAAATCAGATGTTTTTAAAAGCTTTGCTGAGGTGATGAAAAGTCTTCTTGAGAGATATCCAATTTTTAGTCTGTATCCTTTAACCGTAAATGCTAAATATAAAAATAAATTAATTCCTTATTATCAAGGATTTTGCAGCGGAAGTCGAAACGAACAAATTTGGAATGGTGACAATTGGGACAAGTTTTTATTTTATGAAAGTGATTCTTCCAAATAATTCAGGATAATCGGGTTATTCAACTAAATAACAGGCAGTATGTACAACAGAGAAGAGAGGATGAAGAATGGCATTAAAGTAAAAAAGGATGAAGAGAATTGTGAGTCGGAGGCATTTCAACAAGCTTCAAATGAGTATATTGAATGTATGTTTCCGGAAGATTCGATGGAAGAGGTAGTAAAACTTTTTGAAGGTCTGGCCAAAAACAATAAAACAAAGTATCTTTTTAATAATAGGGCTATTATCGATAGGAATAAAGTCAAATTGGCCGTATTTAACCGCATTGACTTTCCGCTTTCCAGTAAAATCTATAAGGAAATCGATAAAGCTTTTGAGCAGTGCTGGAATAAAGAGATTGGTCTGGGAGGTGACATTTATGAAGGATTTATTGAAAAATTTATATTTGAAACCTTGGTTAACAAGAAGATACTAATTGAATATTCAAGAATTGAAAAAGTAGTGGAAATCATGATGGATTATATTGAAATGACAAATGGATTTTTGGATGAGAACAGAAACCTGGAATCCCCCTCGTTTGCAACGAGGGGTTTGTAGTCCTGAGTTTTTAACTCATTTCCAACTACTAGGAATTTTTCTGGCATGCTTTTAAAGTGCTTTAATTGTATTAATTTTTAGATGGAAAATTTCAGACTCGTTACAAACGATAACCAAATAACCCCTCCCCGAAGGATCGGGGCAAGCTGTTGCAAACGAGGGGTAGTGCCGGCATGATACGCAAAGCTTTAGAATAGTGTAATTTAATGTTATTAATTATCAATCAATGGAAAAAATCCTCTCTTTCAAAAATTCCGATTACACCACCGAAGGAATTCATATCTCCTCCGGTAAATTTAGTATAGAGAAGCAGTGCAATATCGGAATTAAGTTCATCCTTAGGAAAATTGATTTTCTAATCATATAATACATAATCAGGATCTTTCCTGATATAAACCTTAAAAACCAAGTAATATGACCGCTCAGGAGTATTATAGAAATCAATATAAATTGGATATTGGTTTACTTCCCAATAATATTAGTAACGCTATTACGACCAATTGGATAGAGCATATTGACACACCTTATGAAACTATTTTAGGTTATTTCAAAAAACATAAAATTGACATAATAAATATTGACCAGAGATCCTTAAAAAATAGTAATGTGATTGGATCGGAGGAAATTGAATCACAGGCAGTAGTCCACGATATTCCTGAACCGATTGACAGGAATTATCCGATAAAGTTTAATGTAAATATTTCAGATCCATATACCTACCTGAACACCAATGTTCTGGTTAACAAAATGGGAATTAAAAATTTTGAGATATTAAAGAACCAGGAGCGTAAAATTTGTGAAGAAAATGTCTCAATAGTAAAAGAGGTGAAATTTTCGGCAATAGGTTTTAAAAGATTACATAAAGAGATTTTTGGAGATCTGTATGAATGGGCAGGAAAGACAAGGAATGTTAATTTTTCAATTGGAAATGTATGTTTTGCGCCCATGAAATTCCTGGAACAAAGCCTGAAAGACTATTTTATCATAATCGCTGATGATATTTCACATAAAAATGAAATTACTCAGGAAAATTGGGTAAAAAAAGCTGCCAATCATTTTGGAGAATTGCTTTTTATACACCCCTTCAGAGATGGAAACGGCAGAACTACTCGAAAATTCATAGATTTTTTTTTAGAGGAAAAGGGAATCAAACTCGAATGGTTCAGATTAAACCGGGAAAAATATTTTGAGGCTTCAGAAATTACGATCAATAAAGGCAATAACCGGGCATTCGAAGTTTTATTTCTTGCAATATTGAAAATCTGAATATTCCAGGTAATATTCCCATCATCAATAAATAAAAGAGTATGCAAAATCGGGTATTAGATTATTAAATCATCTAACACAAATCATTTATAATGAATAGAAATGACTGGCAATATAAAAGGTATTTGAAAAAAACGATTAATACTTTATTAGAATCTGAAGCACAACTTTTTAGTGCTACGTTGCATTTATTAATGAGCGGTGAGTTGAAAGAAATTGACGAAGTTTTTGAGGTTGGCGATGTTTATGAATTTAACCTGAACCATTTTAAAACATCAGATGACATAAATGTAAAACAACTATCAGGGTTAATTGAACAACTAAGAGAAACAGCGGATTTTTTAATCAACGTTAATAATCTAAAAGAGAATGATCTTATTGAAACTTAAAAGCTTGAGAGTATAAACAATAAACTTTTTCATGTTTTTGCTCTTTTTCACCCGGTTTTACCGGGCGTTATTTACGGAGAACTCCTCCGGAGTTACGCCAAATGGGAAGAATTAATTTCTTGTGTTATTGACATTGTCCGGCAAGGATGAAACCAGGGATGATATTCTGTTTTCTACCCATCCGCCGGTTGGCGGATCCCTGACGGGAGTAAAAATTAAATCTTTAAAAGTATTTAATGTTCTGTTAAACAATTTTTTAAAACCATAACTTGTTACTTTAAAACTCATGAAATCAAATATTTGTAAGGATATATTATTTGGTATCGCGGTTGGTGATGCGCTGGGTGTGCCGGTTGAATTCATGAACAGATCGACCATTGCCAGGAATCCGGTCAAAGGGATGGTGGGTTATGGGACCCATAATCAGCCTCCAGGAACATGGTCTGATGACAGTTCCCTCACATTTTGCCTGGCTGAGTCATTATGTAATGGTTACAACCTTAACGACATTGCCTCGAATTTTGTCAAATGGCTGGACACAGGGTTCTGGACACCTTACGGGAAGGTCTTCGATATCGGCGGCACAACACGCAATGCAATAGTAAACCTGAAAAACGGGATTGAGCCTTTGTTTGCAGGCGAGACTGGTATTAATTCAAATGGAAATGGTTCTTTAATGAGGATTCTACCTCTGCTAATTCAGATTGTTCATTTGGATTTTGAGGAACGGTGCAAGGTAATCAGGGAAGTATCCTCAATTACACACAGGCATCCGAGATCGGTTTTAGGATGCGTTATACTATTGGAATATGCGCTGAATCTGATGCATGAAGAGCCTGTTTCAGCGTTGGAAACATTAACCTGGAACTTTGAGCATGATATAGAAGATTTTCCGGAACTCAAAAATGAGATAGTTCACTTTAAGCGACTATTTGGTGAAATGAGTTGCTGCGATAATGAAAATTCAGGAAAAACAGACGGAGAAGCTGATCAAACCGCAAAATTAATGGATACTTCAATACCATCCATTACCAAAGTAAGAGCAAATGAAATACGATCAAGCGGGTATATCGTGGATACCCTTGAGGCAAGTATCTGGTGCCTGATTAATTCAACCAGTTATGAAGAGGCAGTTTTACTGGCGGTAAATCTGGGTGATGATGCTGATACCACAGGGGCTGTTACCGGGGGACTTGCAGGACTTTATTATGGCTACGATTCCATTCCGAAAAAATGGATCGGTAAAATTGCCGGAAGGGATGATATACAGGGATTAAGTAATAGACTTTTTGGCTATTATCTGAATTTAAACTTTGAACATAAATGCCCGATCTGCGGTATAGAACTTAAGAAATATGATCGTTATCCGGACTATATTTGCCATGAATGTGTAAAAAAGGCCACCGATATATCCGGACTAAGACTGAACTTTTTCAATTTGGATATGAGTGGGGGGTACGGGGCAAAATATGCTGATTCGGGGGAAGAATACCTAAGCCAGGATTGTTATATCGAAGGGAGGCCCTGTTGGGCTGATGAAGCAAGATTTGGAGGGATAGTTGTACAAATTTTAAATATCCCGTAAACCGATTTTGCCTGTAGTGGCCGGATGGTGTTCATGACTTGAATAGCCATCCGGTCACCTTATTTAAATTGTCAGGAGTTTAAAACAGGGAAAAAAATTAATAAGTTAAAATCGGTTCAACGTCAAAAAAAGAACCAAAAAACACCTAAAGACTCGACTATTGATTAAATTTGTGTTTCAGGATGGATATTCCGGTGATGTTGACCCCCTCTCCGGTCATATTGACCCCCATCAGGGATGATGGTTTACGAGAACTCTAATGACTGACAATTTTACCGTTTTTTTCTTAAACTTTCACCTTTTAATTCTATTCTGTAGGATGTGTGTACCAGCCGATCCAAAATAGCATCTGCGATGGTCTCCTCTCCAATAATATCATACCAGTTAGCTACGGGTAACTGACTGGCAATCATGGTTGATGATTTTCCGTGCCGATCCTCAATAATTTCCATCAGGTCCAACCGTTGCTGCTGTTCGAGATGAGTAAGTCCAAAATCATCAAGGATGAGTAAATCAGTTTTGGCCAGAAGTTCAAATAGCCTGACGATTGTTCCTTCAATACGTGATATCTTAGTTTTTAACAGCAGCTTCTGCATATTGTAATAGGCCACTTTATAACCCTGGGCACATGCGTGTGATCCCAGTGCTGATGCCAAAAAACTTTTACCGCAGCCACTGGCTCCGGTGATTAGAACTGATTCTCCTTTTTTAAGATATTCTCCCGTTGCAAGATCCGAGATCAACGCTTTATCCATGCCTCTGGAAGCATCGAGTTTGAGCTCTTCAACAGAAGATTGATATCGGAAGCGGGCACTCTTTCGTAGACGCTCAAAACGGTTATTTGACCGTTCCTGCTCTTCCGCCTGAAGCAGTATCTCCAGTCCTTCGCCAAACGACAGTTCATGTTGTCGTCTGGTTTCCAGTAATGCCTGCCAGGTTCGGCTCATTCCGTGCAACCTGAGCCGGGTTAGTTGTGATTCAATTTGCATCATAAACAGTTCAATTTAAATGGTTAAAAACTAATGGTTGATTGGGTGTAATATTCTTTTCCTCTAATGTTCTGATGAGTAGGCAGCGGTAGTGATGGTTTTGGTTCCTGCTCTTTGGTCATCTTGTTTTTCAGGATGTTCAAAACAAAGGTGTAAGAGTATTTTTGGTATTCAATAGCCATCTGACAAGCCTTATCAAATTCTTCAGGATCTGTTTTACGCTGAAGATTCAGTAGTCCGTCGCAGGTTCGGTAAAGCTGTTCAGGGTGCCGATTCTGTGCAAACAGGTGCCCCATGAGTTGGTTAAGCGCTTCTGATCTTGATCTGGATTTGTTCAGGTAATAGTCCGGACTTCGGTCCAGGTAATGACGATGCGCAGAACACAGATGCTCTCTATCTGTGGTATATCCACCTTGTTTGTAATCACGTATATGAACTGCTACAGATTGTCTGTTGACATGGATATAGACCATGGATCTGGTATAGGTTACTCGTGCCTCCTGACCGATAAGCGTATAAGGAACACTGTAATAATGCTTGTCCTGGGCAAGATAGATATGATTGTTCTTTGCAACTTTCAGGTCACGGTAATATTTTAACTCAAAAGGTTCATCGGGAAGAGGGTTTAACAAATGCTTTTCGTCAGCAAGGAACCGCTCTTCCCTGCAATACGGTTTTTGTTGCATCCTGGTCTGATTGTGTTCCCTGGTTTTTTCTCTGGCTGCTTTATCCAGTGAAGGCAAATCAAAAAAGGTTAGATTGCGCAGTTTGGCATATATCCGGGTGTAAATCAATTTAACCTGATTTTCAACCAGCGCCTTATCTTTGGGTTTACGTGCTCTGGCAGGTATTACCGTTGTTTTATAATGATTGGCAAAGTCTTCCATTGCCCGGTTAACATCAGGCTCGTAGGAGTTTGCCTTTACAATGGCAGACTTCAGGTTGTCGGGGACCAGTGCCTGGGGAACCCCGCCAAGATCCTCCAGACAACAGCCCAGCGCATAAAGAAAGTCACCTATGCTTTGGCTTTTTACAACCTTTACAAAGCTGTAATCAGAATAAGGTAGACAGGCAACAAATACCTGGCAGGGAACGATTTCTCCGGTATCTCTGTTGATATAGGATAGCTTCTTGCCTGCAAAGTCAATAAAGAGTTTT
>Ga0364887_10370_pt1 | contig 24536 bp, 22 predicted proteins | sample ExccelJu500001D4_4_FD_206924 | JGI IMG/M metagenome (GOLD analysis project Ga0364887, IMG submission 206924) | Enriched cells from Trout Bog Lake Hypolimnion, Wisconsin, USA - BchlTB.July23.5000.01.D4 | ecosystem: Environmental > Aquatic > Freshwater > Lake > Hypolimnion/Profundal zone | place...
TCGTTAGCATCAATTGCTTGCGCGATGAGCACATTAATGGCATGCTTATGCGCCGGCAAAACCACTCTTTTTACAAACTCATTTAATAAATCTAATGTGACATTCACAATTTCTACCGGACCCGACCTGACTTGCACAAGCTCAATCATTTTCCTAGCCAAATAAACCGCCGCAAATGAACGCTCTTCTGGAGATGAATTTTTCATGGAATCCAAAAAAGCTTTCGCAGCATCTTTGTCTTTCCCCTTGCTATCAAACAAGGGTTTAAATAAATTGTCAAATTTAATGAGCATTTCAGGTGGGATTTCTACATTTTCTTCACCAGCCACCTGCGCTTTTAGCCAAGCGGCAGAACCAAAAAATGTCAATAACGCTTCTCGGCGTCTCAAAAGCATAGCTGGGTCACCAGGAAGTTTGAAACCATTCTTATGCAATATATTACGCATCGCATTCTCTAAACCTTCGATTTCTAATGGTGAAAATTTCCCTCCAAGGACATCCAAAGCATTAAATCCACCGCGCATCCACATAATCGCCAAGGTATTCTCCAAATCCACCCTCACACCCTCACTACCTGACAATAACATATCTTGCAAGGTCAAGGACACTTCCCTTTCTATCATTCCATCCGCTTCATACGAAGCGCTAAGAAATGCCATTGATAAAAGAATGCCCCTGACCATTTCAGGCTTATCATGGTATTTCTTAATGGCCCGATGAAGAAGATCAAGGGATTCCGTAACAGTCTGCGTATCAACCGGCATTCTCTTCTCCCAACCTTCTGGCGCCGGGAATGAAAGAGCTTCTATGGCAGCTGAATGAAGCCCATCTGATTGTCCTTCATTTAAGAGAATGTCCCCAGCCTCTTTGACCAATCCAGGGCTAGGTCTGACCCGCATCGCTTCAATCAATACATGGCCGTACAAATCCGGTATTTTATCTTTGTATTCCCGCCCCCATTCTTGCAATACACTTTGAAAAGTCCCCTCAACCTGGGCCCTCCTGAAAGAAAGCTTCTTTTCATCATCGTGTATTAAAAAAGCCCATCGACTTAGCGATTCAGCCGCCCTTTTACGTAATGGTTCATTCTCATTCGGATTTTGCAATGTATCATGAAGTATTTTCCAGGCCAGGTCCTGCTCATAAGAACCCAAAATTTCCACAATAAGCAATCTCAAATCTTCCTTGCCACTTAAAAGTGTAAATTGTTGAAGAAGTTGATTGAAATCAGTGTCCTTTGTCAAAATTAAAGCCTTAAAATTGACCCATTCATTATATTCATTGCTCTTTTCCATCAGGTATTCCAACAACTCACGGTGATGGATTTTGCCCAAAAAACCCAGTTGATTAATAATTAAGCCATGCGTATCACTGCTATCCGTCCATGACTGCTTAAGAACATTAATTGATGCAGCCGTGTCCATGGCCATCAAAACCGCTGTTCCCAATGATTGTGGACTCCTAAAAGAACTTGACTGTTCATCTTGCCTCTGATCTTGGGCCGAACGTTTTGCCGCAATGATCCGCTGTAATGCTGCCACGGCCCGAGTTTCTAGCTCTGCATCTGCATCGAAAATACTGGCAAGCGCTTTTATATCAGTATCATCAATATTGGCAATGCCTGGATTGTCCAGCTCCTTAATGGCCGCATCAGGAGAAATTTTAGCAAGAAGCACCATGGCATCCCCTTTAAGGTAACTGTTAAACCCATCCTTATTGATGATCCCCTTAAGAGGTTCTTCCATAATACCCGACGCTTCCGCGGCCCATTGTTTATAACTTTTTATCCCTGCGACTGATTCATCGTTCCCAGCAAAGGTATTTAACGCAATAAACATGGGATACATATCTCCAGGGTTCTCCACCTGCAAAGAATTCTTCAGCCCCAAAGCAAAAGCCTGCCAAACATTCTTTCTGATTTCAGCGTCCTTAGATTCAATAAGATTGATGACCGCTTCCTCATTTTGACTGACATATACTTGAAACAAAGTAAGGGCCTGTTGTGTCTGTAATTCAATAAGTAGTTCTAATAAATCTAAAAGGCCTAAAACATATAAGGAATTCTGAAGCGGCTCCTTCAATCTTTCAGCTATTCTGTCAACGATTAGCTTTTTATCATTCAATGAAAGCTTTTCATTAGAACCCTCAATCGAACGGAGCAATTCCATCACAATAGATCTCACCGCGTAAGGGCTTTGTTCATCATTGAATTTTTCGGATAAATAAAATACGGCTGACCGCTTTCCATCTATAAATACTTTCTTGGCCCGCGTGTAATCCTGATCTTTTTTATCTTTTTCTAAATAGGGATAAACATCGTCATATTTCTTTCTATCTGCATCAGATATAGACCCTGTTTGATCAGCTTGGGCCTTAAGTTGATCTCGCAGACCCAATACGCCTGCTGCCGCTTGCGCTATAAACCTAAGCCGGCCCCTGTCTACTTTATTATCCGCTCTCATGGCATTATCAGTATTGGGCTCAGACATTTGTACTGTGACCATATCATTTTCTGTCACCCGCATGGCTTCGTCTGCCGGTATGGCTGCAATTTTATAGATCGGTCTCCTGTAATATCCCTCTTCACCTCCGGAAAAATATTTACGGGGAATTATGTCATGGGTGCCAGGATCGACATCTTCCCTGATCATATTAAAGACCCCTTTTTTGAAAGCTTGAAGGTATCGGTTATAAATGGCAAGATTATTCACGGGGTCCTGATCAATGCCCTTTATTTTGCCTTTGTCGGCATACAAGGAACCTAATATGTTGTTTCTAAGAGTCCTCTTATACCAAGTGGCCAAAAGCATGCCGCTGTACACCTGGCGGAGTGTGGCAAAATTCTTCCCCTCGTTGACTTCTTTTTCAATCGCAGGAAGGACGATTTCACGGATCATTTGGGATGCTATTGAATGCGTTTGGTTGTTTCCCTGGGGTGCTTTCGGGTTCAACCCTGGGTCACTTGGCAGCATGCTTGGGGACACGGCTAAAGCCATGTCCCCTGGTTGGCGTTGGGTTGTAGTCGCTGTAATTCCAAAATGTTTGTGCAGTGATAGATAATCTTCTTCCAACATGACTTTCAAATGATTTTCAACGATATATACTGTATCGCCCTTTTCATAAACCACCGCCCTATCCGGGACAATCCATACTTTATTAAAAGTGTTCACAGGAATGTTCGTATTCCCGAATTTAAGAAACACTTCTTTGTACACCTTTCCCCAAAATTGTTTGCCCAGATTATCTTCAGGATAAATTAGGCTGGCTGTTATTTGTTTAAGCATGTAATCTTCAGCCAATAAGTCGCGGCCCATAAGGGTTTGGCCAAAAATCTCTGGGATCATGCGTTGCTTTTCATAAGGAGATAGATTGACCCATTGATCTTCTTCCGGAACAGCCAGGGCTGCCAGGAAATATTTGACCAGATTGATGTACTCTTTTTGCTTTTGGGATACCGCAAGGTCTTTATTGCGATGGATAATGAAATGGAATTTAAAGGGGTCTTTTGAGTCAATGACAAGTCCTTTAAGATACGCCGGAGTATAAGCTGGGCTTAGATGTACCATCACGCCTGGCGTAGGCAAGAAAATTCCCCGTTGCCCACCAAGCAACAGGGAATCTTCCTGAGCAATATTCCCTGTTCCTTCGATGGCATACCCGAAGGAACAAACTACGGGACAAGGCCCAACTTGTCCTGTGACCAAAAAGCACACAAGGATGGATATAGACACAAATTTTTTCATTATAGGATAAGTATACCCTATGTATTTAAATTATGCTAATAGACATGCCAACTCAAGGGCGGCTTGCATGGAGGATGGGTTGGCTTTGTTTTTGCCGGCGATGTCAAAGGCGGTGCCGTGGGCGGGAGAGGTGCGGACAAAAGGTAGGCCGGCGGTGAAATTGACCAGTTCATTCATGTACATGCCTTTGAGAGGGGCCAGGCCTTGGTCGTGGTACATGGCGACGATGCCATCATAATGAACTCCCCTAACCCCTCTTTGTACTAAAGAGGGGAATATACATGGCATATGAAAAGCAAAAAAAGTGTCGGCAGGCAGGGGGCCTTGGGTGTTGATGCCTTGGGCTTGGGCCTTGCGGATGGCGGGTAATATGCACCTGGCGTCCTCTTGCCCCAAGAGACCGCCTTCACCGGCGTGGGGATTGAGGCCAAGGACGGCAATTTTGGGGGCTTTGATTTTGAATTTTTCTTTTAGTGTCTTTGCCATCAAAGCAATGGAGTTAAACACGGCTTTGGAGGTGATCATTTTGGGCACATCTTTTAAGGGCACATGACGCGTCACGATCGTCAAACGGACCTGGCGGGCAATGAACATCATATCAAACTTCTTGACTCCAAAAGCATCCGCCAAATATTCGGTATGCCCGACAAAATTCTTGTGATAACGGCTGACAGCTTCTTTGGACAAAGGCGCTGTGACCAAAGCATCGGCAGCACCCGCTTTGATCAAATCAATGGCCTTGTCCAAGAATTTAAGTGAACCCTCACCAGCTGTTTTATATGGAACATCGATGATTTCAATTGAAGCTGGCAGCCGTCCTAAATCTTTGTGATGGCCAATCACGATAAAATGAGGTTGTTCTTCAGGATGACGGTCTGCCAGGGCTTTGCGGATCACCTCAGGGCCAATGCCCGTTGGGTCGCCCATGGTTACTACAATCTTTCTATTTAATCTCGACATAAGCCTTTTCACGCAGCTTATCGACCCACTCTTTGAATTTAATCTGGAACTGGTCATCCAATAGTTTGCCATAAATCTGGTCTTTGACTTCAGGCAGGGTCTGCTGTTTCCCCGGGGAGATGCCGATGGCCTTAAAAACATAAATGCCATTCTCAACTTCCACCGGGTCTGAGACTTCCTCGAGGCGTAAATTAAAAACCACATTTTCAACCGCGTCCACCATCTGGCCCTGCTCAACCTCACCAACGGAAGAGCCATCTGAATATTTTTGGAAGACCTGGTCAAAATCTTCACCAGCCAGAAGGCGGGACCGTGCTTCATCAGCACGGGTCTGGGCCTCCTGCTTGGTGTGTTTGTCAAAAGAAACAAAAACAGACTGTAAATTCACCATCGGTTTCCGGTTAAATTCAGCCATATGTTTGTTATAATAATCAGTAACGTCTTGAGGGTTGACAAAGATCTTGTCGCGGACTTCCATATCAACCTCGTATTTAACTTTCAGTTGGTCTGTTAATTTCTGCTCCAGGTCGCTGACGGTCATCCCTTGGTCATTAAGCGCTTTTAGGAAATCTTCTTCAGCGGGATAACGGCCTTTGATTTCCTGCAGGCGTTTAGTGATAATATCATCACGGACCTCTATGCCTTTGTCGTTGGCCGCGGCAAGTATTAATTTGTCCTCGATTAGCTTATCAAGCCCTTTTTGTTCATAATCCTGCATGATCTGCTGGATTTCCTGGGGCGATTTATTTTCTACCTTGAGCTGGCTGGCAATGCTGGCTACGTATTGGCGCAGGTCCTTTAAAGTGATGACATCATCATTAACAATGGCAATAATGGCGTCGGTGTGTGTTTCCTGGGAATGGACAGAAGGGACAAAAAATAAAAAGGCAAACGCCAAAAGACATGTCACGGCTTTACCTGGATTCCCGACGAGCAACTGCGAGTGTCGGTTAAACCGACGAAAAACATTCGGGAATGACAATGGAAAAAGATTGCTTCGCTTCGCTCGCAATGACATTCTAATATTTTGACGGTTGCGGTTCATGTTTTATCTCCACCTCTTTTTTAAGATGTTCGATAGACTCTTTCAAGAGCCGGCAATAGAGATCAAAACCTATGCTCGTAATAAAACCATGCTGTTGGGCACCTAATAGATTACCGGCACCGCGGATCTGAAGGTCTTCAAAGGCAATATGGAAACCTGCCCCAAGATCACTGTGTTTTTCAAGGGCCTTTAGCCGTTGACGCGCGATCTCTGACTGCAGCTCACGCCTAGGCACGATAAAATACGCATACGCCTGCACATCCATTCGGCCCACCCGGCCGCGCAATTGGTGCAAATCCGCAAGCCCAAATTTATCAGCGCGATTGACGATCAAGGTATTGGCCATAGGCACATCAATGCCGGATTCTATGATCGTTGTGCATACCAGGATGTCAATCTCATGTTTCAAGAATTTTAACATAATTTCTTCCAAGAAGCGAGCGCTCATCTGTCCATGCCCCACCGCCACCCGTGCCTGTGGTACGAGCTTTTTAATGTTATTGGCCACCATATCGATGTTTTCCACCCTGTTGTGCAGGAAAAAGACCTGGCCCTGGCGTGCCAATTCAACCTCAATGGCCTCTTGGATAATGTCCTCATCAAAACCTATAAGTTGGGTTTTCACCGCCAACCGGTTGGTTGGCGGGGTTGAGATCACCGACATATCACGCGCACCAGAAAGGGCCATATACAAGGTCCGGGGGATGGGTGTTGCTGTCAATGTCATCACATCCGCTAAAAGACGAAAATGCTTGAGCTTCTCCTTGGATTTGACCCCAAAACGCTGCTCCTCGTCAATAATCACCAATCCTATGTCTTTAAAGGATACATCCTTGGACAAAAGCCTGTGTGTGCCGATCACTATATCCACCTTGCCCTCAGCTGTCTCCTTAACGATCATTTTTTGCTCCAGCTTGGTGCGAAAACGGGAGAGCATCCCCACCTTCACAGGAAAACCTTCCAGGCGTTTGCTGAAATTAAAATAATGCTGTTCAGCCAGGATGGTGGTCGGGACTAAAATAGCCACCTGCTTGTGGTCCATCACCGCCTTAAATGCCGCGCGCATGGCGACCTCAGTCTTGCCATATCCGACATCTCCGCAAATAAGCCGGTCCATGGGCCTGGGAGATTCCATATCCGCCTTGGTCTCAAGGGTGGATTTGATCTGGTCAGCAGTTTCTTTAAAAGGAAACTTCGACTCAAATTCTTGTTGCCATTCATTGTCCTTTGAAAATGCAAAACCTGCCAGCTGGGCCCGCAAGGCCTGGGTACGCAACAGTTCAGCGGCCAATAACCTTAGTTTTTTCTCTACTGCCCGGCGAGTGGCCTGCCATTCCTTGCTGCCCAATTTATGCAAACGCGCAGGGCGTTTGGTAAACGAAACGTACTTCTGCACCAGATGGATATCATGCTTAGGAACAAATAATTTATCCCCGTCTTTGTATTCAATCACCAGATGTTCTTTGGCCTTGGCATCGACATCAAATTCTTTGATACCAATAAAACGGCCTATGCCGTGATTATTATGCACGACATAATCGCCTGTCTGGATATCAACGAAATTGTTTAAGGGGACATCAGAGGAAAAAACGGACTTAGGGGAAGTCTTGAAGGGTAAAACCAGGACAATCGTATGCTCATCGATATTTGCGCCGCTGGCAGGATCAAAGCCATGGATGGCTATTGTCGTGTCATCATCCAGGTCCAAACGCAAGGGAACTTCAAAATTAGCCGGATAAATGTCCAGCACTCCCCCGCGCAGGGCAAACTCACCCTCTTTAAAAACCTTGGTCGCACGGGTATACCCAAAACTGATGAGAGTTTGAAGCACTTCATCAATGTTGACCTTCTGGCCAACGAGGAATTCAAGGGACTTGAACATTTACCATTTTTTATTCCCCTGCCACCACAGGAACAACGGAGATACGATCCACACGGTTGAATAAGTACCGAACAGGAAACCACGGATCAATACCACGGCAAAAGTGTTGAGCACCTCACCACCAAAAAAATACAAGGACAGGGCGGAGAGTGTTGTCATGAAGGTGGTCAGGACCGTCCGTCCAAGAGTTTGGTTGATGCTTTCATTAATGACCTCAGGCAGGGACTTGTTTTTCATCTTGGGCACATTCTCACGCACACGGTCGTAGATAATGATCGCGTCATTGATGGAATAACCGGTGATGGTCAAGATGGCCGTGACCACCAAAAGATCTATTTGGCGTCCAAAGATCAGAAGCAGGCTTAAAGTAATGAGCACGTCATGAAAGATAGCCACCACCGCAGCAGCGCCAAAGGAAAAGTGCTTGAAACGGATACCGATATAAATCAACATCCCCAACATGGCCAATACAATGGCGTATATGGCTTTCACCCGAAGGGCCTGGCCTACCACCGGCCCCACTTTTTCTATGCGTAAAACCTGGAAACTATTATCCGCCATTTGGCTTTTGAAAATAGCCTTCACTTGGGCATGTGAATCTTCCTGGGTGCGGATGATCACATTTTCCGGGGCATTGGGGAAGGTTTGGATTACCGCATTCTGGACCTTACCTTCTTTGAGGATGGCCCGTATGGCATCCGCAGTAATAGGATGGCTGAATTTAAATTCCTGGATCTGGCCCCCGGCAAAATCAATACCGAAAGCCGCGTCCTTTTTATGCATAAAATCAACTGCACCCCAAATTATAATGGTCCCGGAAATAACAAAACATATGTATTTCTGCGCTAAAAAGTCGATGTTCGGCTTTTTAAAAAGATGTATCATGGGCAAGGATTTAATGATCCTGGCCGACAGCAGCCAATTAAAACAGGTGCGCGTGACATAGATGGATGTGAATAAAGAGGCGATGAGACCTGTTGACAAGGTGATTGCAAAACCCTTGATGGGGCCTGAACCAAATTGGAAAAGGAAAAAAGCAGCGATGAGCGAGGTGACGTGTGAATCCAGGATCGCGGACCAGGCGCGGCTATAACCGGTATTGATCGAAGCACTCAGAGGCCTGCCATTATCGATCTCTTCCCGGATACGCTCATTGATAAGCACGTTGGCATCAACTGCCATACCCAGGGTCAAAATAATACCCGCGATGCCGGGCAGGGTCAGGGTCACCTGGGAATCAGGCATAAGGATATTAAGCAGGCCCATGCTTCCCATGATCATCAGCAAATTGATCGCCAAGGCAAAGGAGGCTATAAAGCCGCCTACAAAATAGTAAAGGCACATAAAGAAAACAATCGCAATGCCCCCCAGGATTGTCGCCCTGATACCTGCTTCAATGGAATCCTTCCCTAATAAAGGGCCAATGGTGCGCTCTTCTTCAATGGTCATGGGGACCGGCAAGGCGCCGGTGCGCAAGGCCAGTGCCAACAGTGAAGCTTCTTCAAATTTAAAATCACCGGTTATTTCCGCATCACCTGTTAAAATAGGTTCACGGATATTAGGGGCAGATAAAACCTCGTTGTCTAAAACAATGGCCAGACGCTCATTGACGTGGGCCGTGGTCAAGTCGCCAAAATCCTTGGTGCCCTTATCGTTAAACTCCATGGTGATCTTAGGCTGCATCCCCGTACGGTCAAAATCCACCTTGGCATCTTTAATGCCTTCCCCGTCCATGGCCGCGTCTTTGGAAAGCAAAATAGGTTCAGACCCGCTTCCATCGTCACTTTTCATGGTCATCAGAACATCGCCTTCAGGCACGTGGCCGGCCAGGGCATCCTTTAAATGACCTTCATCAGTATCAACCAAATGAAATTCCAAACGCGCCACACGGCCGATCATATCAATGGCTTTATCACGGTCCGTGACACCTGGTAATTGTAATAGGATCTGGTTCTCACCCTGGCGCTGGATCAAGGTTTCACCCACACCCAAACCGTCAATACGGTTACGCAAAACTTCCATGGATTTAAGCACAGCATCTTCCTTGGCCTGTGCGGTGGGAAGATTATCGTTTTGGACCCTTAAGATCAAATGCATGCCGCCCTTAAGGTCAAGCCCCAGATTGATGCGCTTATTGATGGGAATTAGAGAAGCGATACAGCCAATAATAACAGCGAGGATGACGAAAAATCTTTTACGTAACTCAGGACTCATTTAACCACCTCAGGTTTGACTTCACCACTTGTCACAGAAGCAATAGACTCGCGGTCAAACTCGATGCGGCAGCCTTCATCCACGCGTACAACCACGGTTTTCTCTTTGACAATGGCAACGGTGCCGTGGATACCGGAAGCGGTAACGATGTCATCATTCTTTTTAAGATTATCCAGCATCGCTTTAAGCTTCTTTTGCTGCTGGCGCTGGGGACGTATGATCAAAAAATAAAAGATCAATATAATTGGAACGTACATGAAAAGCATCTGGGTCAATGCTGACTGTTGAGGCATATTGTCCTTTCAAAATACTAGTACTATGTAAAATTAATTTATGAGAGTTTGTCATTCCGGCGAATGCCGGAATCTTTTAAAGATCCCGACTTGCGTCGGGATGACATAGTACTAAGAACTAGTTTTACAAGGTACTAGTTATTAAGCCTTTTTCATTAAACTTCTAACCGTATCGCTCATCTGAGCGCCTTTGGCGACCCAGGCGGTGATTTTTTCTTTTTTAAGTTGAAAATAGGATTTTTTGGCCGGATCATAATACCCTAATATATCCAGAGTACGGCCATCACGGCCTTCTTTTCCTGCCATGGCCACAACACGGTAATTGTAAGCTTTATTAGAGGCTTTACCTGCTTTTTGTAATCGGATTCTAACTTCCATGTGATTTAACTCCCTTTCATTTTTTCACATGTCACCCCCGAATGTTTTAGTCGGGGGTCCAGCTCACTCGTGTCTGGATTCCCGACGAGCAACTGCGAGTGCCGGTCAATACGGCCAGAAACTTTCGGGAATGACATACTATTTTAGATGCGCCATTTCAATTGCTTTAATCTGGGCCCTGGCTTTGTTCATCGTTTCTATATACTCCGCGGCAGGATCGGAATCAGCTACTATCCCTGCCCCAGCCTGGACATAAGCCTTGGCACGATGAACCACTATTGTACGTATAGTTATGCAAGTATCAAGGTTTTTCGAAAAACTCAAAATTCCAACGGCCCCCGCGTAAGGACCCCGTTTTTGGCCTTCTAAGCCCTCAATTATTTCCATGGCCCTGATTTTTGGCGCACCAGAAACGGTTCCCGCAGGAAAAGCGGCTTCCAGCACATCCAAGGCATCCATATCTTTACGTAACTGCCCCTGAACATTACTCACAATATGCATGACATGGGAATATTTTTCAATGCCCATGAATTCCGAAAGATGCACCGTGCCCTTGGAACAGACACGCCCAAGGTCATTGCGGCCTAGATCCACCAGCATAATATGTTCGGCCTTTTCCTTGGGGTCGCTCAAAAGACTCTTCACCAAGGCCTGGTCCTCAGCTTCCGTATTACCGCGAGGCCGGGTGCCTGCAATAGGCCGGGTTTCAACCAAGCCCCCTTCACAACGCACCAGAAGCTCAGGAGACGCACCCACCAGCTGCAAACCGTCAAAATTTAAATAAAACATGTAGGGCGAAGGGTTGAGCACACGCAAACAACGGTATATTTCAAAAGCATCAACGAAGATATCAGCTTTAAAACGCTGGGACAAAACGATCTGGAAAATATCCCCGGCCTTGATATGCTCCTTACCTTTAATGACCATCTGCTCATACTGCGCCTTGGTGCAATTGGACGTCACGGATATTTTCTTGGGACTCTTTTTAGCGGATACAGGAATTTTTAAAGGTTTCTGTAAATCTGCAATCAAGGCATCAATTATTTTGTGCGCGGCCTTAAACTTCCTGGTCTTTTGGGTCTTGCCGTCACCTTTTTCCACATGGACACAGCTGACAACCTTAATGGTGTGATGCCGATGGTCAAAAATGACCAGATGACGGGCCAGGGCCAAACATATATCGGGTAAATTTAAATCATCAGCCGTTTTATCAGGCAAACTTTCAAAAAAGCGGACACAGTCATAACTCAAATAACCCACCATCCCCCCATAAAAACGCGGCAGGCCCGGCACATCCACGGCTTGATAATCCTTCATCAATTCACGCACGACCGACAAAGGAGACCCGCTGAAAGAAATTTTCTCTGGCTTATGCTGCCCTTTGACAAAACGAAGGACGCGGGCCTCATGGGCTTTAGAGGTAAATACCAGTTCCGGGTCGCGGGCAATAAAAGAATACCGGGCGACCTTTTCCTCACCTTCAACTGATTCAAGTAAAAAAGAATAAGAGCTGTGAGCTGCTAATTTGTAATAGGCAGAAACCGGCGTTTCCAAATCCCCGGGAATTTCCTTATAAACAGGGATGAGATTGCCTTTCGTACTAAATTTTAAGAATTCTTCTAAGGATAAGTGATTCATATTTATTTTTTTGTCATTCCCGCAAAAGCGGGAATCCATAAATAAAATTAATTCTTAATTGGATCCCCGACGAACAACTGTGAGTGTCGGTCAATACGACGACAAACATTCGGGGATGACAATTCCTTTTATTTCTCTATCTTCCTATAAAAACAACTCCGTTGATTCGTGTGACAGGCAGCGCCGATTTGGTCCACCTTCATTAATAGCACATCGCAGTCACAGTCATAATATATTTCTTTGACATGTTGAAAGTGGCCTGACGTCTCACCCTTGACCCAATACGTCTTGCGGGAGCGCGACCAATAGGAAGCCTTGCCATTTTTTAACGTGTCACGCAGCGAATCAATGTTCATCCAAGCCATCATCAAGACTTCATTGTTCTTGTAATCCTGGGCAATGGCAGGGATAAGGCCTTCGGCATTAAATTTAAGCTTATCAAGATTGTCCTTGGTGATTTGAATTGTTTCAATTTCCGGATTAGCACTCATCGCACATTCACTCGCTTTCCTTTTAAAAATTCTTTAACTTCAGGTATTGATATCTCACCATAATGGAATACTGATGCTGCTAATGCTGCATCTGCACCTGCTTTTTCGAAAACATCGGCAAAATGTTCCAAGGTCCCCGCCCCACCGGAGGCAATGACCGGGATGCTAGTGGCTTCTGTTACGGCCAGGGTCAGGGCCAAGTCAAAACCATTCTTAGTGCCATCAGCATCCATGCTGGTCAATAGGATTTCTCCGGCACCAAGCGCTTCTGCTTCTAGGGCCCATTTGACCGCATCCTTGGCCGTAGCCGTGCGGCCGCCATGCGTAAAAACCTCCCAATGATCTCCCACCCTCTTGGCATCAATGGCCACGACAATGCACTGGGCACCAAACATGGCCGCAGCCTGACGGACCAAACCAGGGTCCTTGACCGCAGAGGTGTTCATGGAAACCTTGTCTGCCCCGGCATTAAGCAGATTGCGGATATCATTGAGATTGCTGATGCCTCCCCCAACAGTCAGGGGCATGAACACACATTCCGCTGTTTTTTGCACCACATCCAAAAATATCTTCCGCTTTTCATGGCTGGCTGTAATGTCCAAGAACACCAGCTCATCCGCCCCAGCCTGATCATAAGCCTTTGCACAATCCACCGGATCGCCGGCATCCTGAAGGTCAACAAAATTAACCCCCTTGACCACGCGGCCGTCCTTGACATCTAAGCATGGGATGATGCGCTTATTGAGCAAGATTCCCTGTTCCTTGGATATCACCGCGACAGCTATTGCTACGGTGTTTTTCCTTTAAGAATTTTATAATTATTTACCGTTTCTATCGCTGCTTTCACATCAAAATACTGCAGCTCATAGATGGCTTTTCCTGTGATGGCCCCCAGCAAATTAGGATGCTGTTCCTTCAAGAGGCACAACTCGACAATATCATGCGCGCCTGAAATCCCGCCGGAGGCGATGACATCAATCGTCACTGTTTTTAATATTTCCCTGACACTTGGGACATTGGGCCCTTGCATCATGCCGTCACGATGGATGTCCGTATATATTAGACACTTGACCCCTAAAGCTTCCATTTGATTGGCAAAATCCGTTCCCTTTATCTTGGTCGTTTCCACCCAGCCTCTTTGGGTCACATAACCTTGGGAGCAATCAACGCTAACGGCAATGTGATCGAGGAAGTTTCTTCTGACTTCCTTCATTAAATTTTCATCGCTGATGGCCTTGGTCCCTAATACAACTCTTCTGATCCCGCCATCGATGAGTTCCTTGATCCGCTCAACACTCCTGACACCGCCGCCGACCTGGATAAAAGCATTGAGATTTTTGGCAATTTTTTTAATCACTTCAATGTTCTTCATCTCCCCTGTTTTAGCGCCATCCAAATCGACAATATGCAGCCATTGGGCTTTTTGGGACTGCCAATGAAGGGCCACGGCCAGGGGGTCATCAGAATAAACAGTTTTTTTGTCAAACTGGCCTTGCTTTAAACGGACGACCTTGCCATCCATAAGGTCTATGGCCGGAAAAATAATCAAATCTTCACTCATTTTATCTCCGCAAAATTCCTTAGGATCTGTAAGCCTGCCTTTTGGCTTTTCTCAGGATGGAACTGCACACCCCAAACCTGACCTTGCACAATGGCGGAAACAAAATCGATGCCATAATTAGTGATGCTGGCAGCAATAGATGCATCCTTGGGCTTTACATAATATGAGTGGCAAAAATAGACATTCTCCCCGGAAGAAAAACCGGCGAACAATTCTGTGCCGCCCGGCGTAACCTGAACTTGGTTCCAACCCATATGAGGCACCTTCAAATCAATGAAGCGTTCTACATGGCCTTCCAAAATACCAAGCCCTTTAGAAACGCCTCCTTCAGAACTTTTGTCAAATAACAATTGCAGCCCCAAACATATCCCTAGAAATGGTGTACCTTCTTCGATGACCTTGCGTACAGGGTCAACTAATTTCAATTCCTGCAATTTCTGCATGGCCGGCCCCATGGCCCCGACGCCAGGCAGGACCACCTTATCTGCTTTTAGGATTTCATCAACATCGCAAGTCACCTGCGCCTGTGCCCCCACAGCCTCAAATGCCTTATGCACGCTCCTTAAATTTCCCATTCCATAATCAATTATTGCAATCATATAATTAAGTGAATTACGTAGACACCCACCGTAACCTTAATTAATTAAGGTTACGGTGGGTGTCTACGTAATTCTAATCAATAATCCCTTTGGTTGAAGGAACTTGGCCTTCACGTCTTGGATCGATGGTTGTGGCTTGATCTAGCGCCATTCCCAAGGATTTGAACATTGTCTCAAGATTCGTATGCAAATCATCACTGGGATTTTGCAAGGTAAAGCTAAGCGTTGCTCCCAGATTTAGGGCAAAACTTTCCATGAAATGTTCAAAATGGGAAAATTCATAGCCTTCAGTTCCTTTTTGGACAGGCAATATACTTGCAGAATTAAACTTAAAAAATCCCCGCCCAGAAATATCAATAACACAAAGTCCAACCGTCGCCTCCATCGGTGCATAGGCATAGCCGAAACGCTTGATACCGGATTTTTCTTCACCCAAGGCTTTTTTAAAGGCCTTGCCCAGGACAATGCCGATATCTTCATTGGTATGGTGAATATCAATATGCGTGTCTCCTGACACGGATAAATCCAAGTCAAAATACCCATGGAAAGTAAAAAGTTCAATCATATGGTCCAAAAATCCAATAGGTGTTTTGATCTTTGTCTTGCCGGTGCCGTCGACATTTAATGACACCTTGATTTGGGTCTCCTTGCTTTTGCGTTCGATATCCGCTTTACGTTGCATATTTTATCCTTTTTTATCTAAATCTCACATTCACCGATTCCGCATGTTTGGCCATACCCTCTAAATTGGCAACTTTCTCTAAAGGTTCGCGGACTTTTTCTAATGCTTTTTTGCTGTAGGCAATGATATGGCCGGTCTTTGTAAAGCTCGACAAAGACAGGCCTGAAAAGAAACGCGCTGTGCCCATCGTAGGTAAGACATGGCTTGGACCCGCCGCATAATCACCCAAGGCTGTAGGGCTGTAAGGCCCAATAAAAATGGCACCGGCATGCCTGATCTGCTTGGCGATGCTGACGGCATTATTAGTGACGATCTGCAAATGTTCAGGTGCCAGTTGATTGGCGATCTCAACAGCTTCATCCATATTCCTGCAATAGACGCAATAACCATTACTCACTCGAAGGCGAACATTTTTGATCAATTGCTTTGAGGTGCTTAACAAAATCGACAAACCGCCCACATGCTCCATCTGGGCTTCCAGGTCTGCCACCACAAAATCCGTATTGCTATAACGGTTAGCAATGACGACCAGTTCGGTGGGACCCGCCAGCATATCAATGTCCACATAACCGAATAATTGGCGCTTGGCCTCAGTCACATACATATTGCCAGGCCCCACGATCTTATCAACCTTGGAGACCGTTCTGGTGCCCAATGCCAGGGCAGCAATGGCCTGGGCCCCACCCACTTTATAAATCTCATTGACCTTCAATAAATTGGCCACAGCCAAAATATAAGGATTGACCTTGCCCTCTTTATTAGGAGGCGTGACAATGACAACCCTCTTCACACCAGCGATAATGGCTGGTACTGCCGTCATGTACACGGAAGATACTAATGGGGCCGTACCAGCAGGAATATAAATACCTACAGAATCCAAAGGCCGCACTTCTTCCTTAAGCATGATCCCGTCATGGCCCTTGACCTTGCAGGGCTTGTGGAGCTGCTTTTTATAATAGGTTGAAACATTGTTAATGATGGTTTTCAGGTGCCCCACAAATTCAGGAGTAATGTCCTGAAACGCACTGGAAATCTCGCTTTCATCCACCTTCAGCTGGCGGGGTGTTAACTTGACATTGTCAAAGCGACGGGTATATTTGATCAAAGCATCATCGCCATTTAAACGCACATCATCAATGATGGTGCGCACTTTCTCCTCAATATATTTCCTGCGCGCCAACCGGCTGCGGTTATAAAGCTTTTCGATATTAAGGCCTGTTTGTTTGATCAGTTTCATAATTTAGATTATTCCCTTAATTATTTCACGCGCTTGAGCCAAGGCCCCATCTAATTTTTGCGGCTGTTTGCTCCCGGCCTGTGCCAACTGTGGCTTGCCCCCGCCGCTGCCATCCATCAATGGCGCGATCTGTCCCATCAATTCATTGGCCTTGATACCGCGCGCCACCAAGTCATCCGTTACCGTGAGAATCATGGATGCATCTTCAGTTCCCTTGGCACCTAAAATAAAAACACCGGACTTGACCTTTTGCTTTAATAGATCAGACAGTTTGCGTAATAGCGCTATATCAATGTTCTCTAATGACCGGATAATCAGGCTCGAACCTTTAATATTCTCGCCGGCGGCGATCATCTCATCAACGGAAGATTTGACCGTTTCAAAATAGGCATTTTGTTTGAGCTTTTCTTCTTCCTTCATCCGCTGTGCCTGTTCGATGGCCGCGGCTTCCTGAGATTTCTTCTTTAAGAAATCATCAACAGCTTGCTTGCCTGTCAAAGCCTCAATACGGCGTATCCCCTGGGCCACCGAACCCTCTGACACGATCTTCATCGCTTCTATATCACCTGTTGAACTGACATGGGTGCCCCCGCAAAACTCCCGGGAATAATCACCGATGGAAACAACCCGCACCGTCTGGCCGTATTTTTCAGCAAAAAACGCCAAGGCACCCTTTTTCCGGGCTTCCTCAAGCGCTAAAATCTCAGTCGTTACTGGATCTGCCCTGTGAATAAATTCATTAAGCCTGTTCTCAATCTTTTGTATTTCGTCAGGTTTGATCCCCTTAGGATGGGTGAAGTCAAAACGTAAACGTCCTTCTTCCACCAGGGAACCCTGCTGCTTGATATGTGTCCCTAAGGTTTCACGCAAAGCTGCTTGTAATAAATGTGTGGCCGTATGATTTCGCTTGATCGCTTGACGCCTAGGTTCATCAACTGCGGCTTGTACTTTATCCCCTTCTTTAATTTCTCCTTCAATCACGCCATAATGAATGTAAATATCGTTGATCTTTCGCGTATCGAGCACACGCATCTTGCCATTGGGGCCAATCAAATGACCAGTGTCACCAACTTGACCACCAGACTCGGCATAAAATGGCGTACGATCTAAAGCAATTCCAGAACCATCTACCGTAGGCATAATATTTAAAACAATAGCCTCAGATTTTAATTGACTGTACCCTAAAAAATCTGTCTTAGGTAACTTCAAACCAGAATCCTGGTTGGCATAAACTTCGCCGGTCATCTTGCTGCCGGCACGGGAACGGTTTTTCTGTTCCTCCATCAACCGGCCTTCAACCTTGACCGCTTGTTCATACATCTCATGCAGGATCGAATGGTTTTCCTTGATCATTTGATGGATCAACTCTGAGGGAAGACCATGGGTGTCCTTATAAAAGAACATCAGTTTACCCAAACGTTGGGCTGCGGCTGTATAATCAATACCACCTTCAAACTTGGAGAATTCCGACATTAATTCAGGCATCTTTTCCTGGATCAAATTAAAAACCGACTCTTCCACACGCTTGATAATTTCAACGATATCTTTCTCTGCAGTTTCAAGCTCTGGATATGCCTCTTTCATTGTACTCACCACAACGCCTACAAAGGTGTGCGCCAAAGGCTTTGTAACTTGGGATTGATAAATAATATTGGTGGTGTCAACAATCAACTTGCGTATCACATAACCGCGGCCTTCATTAGACGGCGTGACCCCATCGGCAATACCAATGGTCACAGCGCGTATATGGTCCGCAATAATGCGATATTCGCTTTCCGTGGCATTGGCCCCTTCTGCGCCAAAGGAATCCTTGATCACCTTTAAAATTGCGGCAAAATTATCCGTCTCATAATTGCTTCTCACACCCTGCACCACCGCTGCCAAACGTTCCAGGCCCATTCCGGTATCAATATTCTTGGCGGGCAACGGTTCTAAAACACCACCGTCTTTGCGGTTAAATTGCGTGAACACCAGGTTCCAAACTTCAGAAAAACGGCCGCAGGAACAATCAGGGTCGCAATCTTTGCCTTTAGGGCAATTTGGATTGACGCCATAGTCATAAAATATTTCTGAACAAGGGCCGCAAGGGCCGTTAGGCCCATTAAGCCTGGCATTGGACGGCCAAAAATTACTCTTGTCCCCGAGCTTAACAATGCGTTCCTTGGGAATCAAAATTTCATTGACCCAAATGCTATAGGCCTCTTCATCTTCCTGATAAACCGAAACCCAGAGCTTATCTTCAGGCAGGCTTAATTCACGGGTCAAAAACTCCCAGGCCCAATGGATGGCTTCCTTCTTAAAATAATCACCGAAGGAAAAATTCCCCAGCATCTCAAAAAATGTATGATGAAAATCTGTTTTACCGACGACATCCAGATCATCCGTGCGCAGGCATTTCTGGCAGGTGGCGGCCCGGGTGAAGCCGTCAATATGCCCTAAAAATTGCGGCTTAAACTGTTGCATGCCTGCCGTTGTAAAAAGCACGGTCGGGTCATCCTTGGGCACCAGGGAATCGCTGGCAATGATGCTGTGATTCTTGGACTTGAAAAAACTCAGGAATTTTGTTCGAATCTCGTTTGTTGTCATAGTTTCTTTAAAATCTTCATTACAACATCTACTTCAAACCCTCGCCGAAGTAAAAAATCTGAAACCCTTTTTTTCTTTTTCTCCATATCAATAGCTGGCAATCTCTGCCAACGCCGCTGGGCCAAATCTAACGCTACTTGTTCGGGGCTATAAGCATCTTTAATGTCACCAACAGCCTGGTCAATGATATCCTGGTCAATACCTTTGGCACAAAGTTCCTGAATAATCCTCACAAAACCAAACGGCCGGGCTAAACGATAATTGATCCAACTTTTCGTAAAAGCCCGGTCGTCTAATAATCCCGACGCTATCAATCCATGTACAACTGTCTCGATGTCCTCTTTAGAAAAACCCTTGACCCTTAGTTTTTCTTTTAATTCCGCAATGCTGCGAGGCCTGATTTTCAACAATCGCAGGGCCGTGGCTTTAGCGCTTTTTGCCATTAAACCTTAGGCTTGGCCTTGAGTTTTTCAATCACCAGCTTCTTGATCTTATGCATGACCTTTGGATTGTCCTTGAGATATTTACGGGTACTTTCCCGCCCCTGTCCGATTTTCTCATTTTCAAATGAAAACCAGGCCCCGCTTTTTTGGACGATCTCATGGGTCACGGCCAAATCAATGATATCCGCAGCCTCAGAAATACCCTCTTGGAAATAAATCTCAAATTCAGCTTCTTTAAAGGGTGAAGCCACTTTATTTTTAACGACCTTGGCCTTGACACGATTGCCGATAATGTCCTCGCCGGATTTAATGGATTCAATCCTTCTTAAATCAATGCGAACCGACGCGTAAAATTTCAACGCCCGTCCGCCGGTTGTTGTTTCCGGGTTGCCAAACATGACGCCGATCTTCATGCGTACCTGGTTGATAAAAATAACACAGCAATGGGACTTGCTGATGGCCGCGGTCAATTTGCGCAAGGCCTGGCTCATCAGACGCGCCTGCAAACCCATATGCGCATCCCCCATTTCACCTTCAATCTCCGCGCGCGGGGTCAGGGCTGCCACTGAATCAATAACGACCAGGTCAACCGCATTGGAACGCACCAGGGTTTCAGCGATCTCCAGGGCTTGCTCGCCGGTGTCTGGCTGGGAAACTAACAGATCATCCAATTTGACGCCTAAGGTCCTGGCATAATTGGAATCAAAAGCATGTTCAGCATCGATAAAAGCTGCCACCCCGCCGCTTTGCTGCAATTGCTTGATAACACTTAAGGTCAAGGTCGTTTTACCTGATGATTCCGGCCCGTAAATTTCAATCACACGGCCGCGGGGAATGCCCCATACCCCCAGGGCTAAATCCAGGGTCAAGGAACCCGTAGGAATGACCGGGATATCGGCTGATACATTGCTGTCCATGCGCATGATCGAACCTTTGCCAAACTGCTTTTCGATCTGTGCTAAGGCCAGATCCAAAGCTTTAAGGCGGTTTTCACGTTCCGCAGTTACCGTCTTATCACCAGGTATTTTTTCAATTTTTTCTGCTACTGTTTTATCCTGAGCCAATATTCCTTGTTCCTTCGAATTCGTAAGGCTTTTCATATGCGTATCTCCCAAATAATTTATATCATTAATGAAGCTGGAAATTATACCTTGTCGAGGGTTATATTGTCAATTCCGTTGGGACCGTCCTTACAAATGAACAATCCCAGGGGGGCGGAAACTTTTTGAATGGTGTAGTATACACTGGAAAGGACGCCTTCCGCAATTACTTTTTCCCAGATAAGGCTTCATTCCTCGTTGATGGAATTTAATATACTTCAACGATCAATTAATTTCTGCAAAGAAATTTGACCAAAGCGACTGTGGCTATGGCAGCGGTCTCGACCTTCAAAACCGTATCCCCTAAGGATACTGGCACACAGCCGTGTTTTACGGCCAATTCCACCTCATCAGCAGTAAAATCCCCTTCCGGACCTATAAATACGGTCACAGGTTTTTGCCCGTCAATTTTTAGCAGTTCTTCGGCAATGTGCTTGGGATGATGATGAAGTGATGGGAATAAATGAACTCCGTGAGGGTCCAAATTTTTCAAAACTTGGGATAATGAAACCATATCATGGATCTTTGGCACCTTGGTCCTTTTGGCCTGCTTGCTGGCATTGACCGCCACCGCTTCCAATCGCTTTCGTTTACTTGACCATTTATCTTCTGCAAAAACCACTTCTGTACGCTTGGTCTTCAAAGGAATGATCTCATCAACGCCTAATTCCGTACATTTTTCAATGATGAATTCAAATTTACCTTTTTTGGGCGGAGCGCAAGCTAAAATAATCTTAGTGCCTGTATTTTCATTTTGCTTTATCGTTTTAACCGCTGCTTGGATCATCGTTTCATTAATCATTTCAATGGTCACGTCCGCCTGCTGGGATTTAGAGTTAAGAATTTGAATGACAGAGCCTTTTTTCAGACGAAGGACATCCTTGATGTGATGGATTTCGTGGCGATCGTGAATAATGACGGAAGATTTTGAGAAGTCGGCATCCGCGCAATAAAAACGGTACATGTCATAGACCTATTAAAAGTGGATCGGGCGGGGATCGAACCCGCGGCCTCGTCATTGCGAACGACGCGCTCTCCCAAACTGAGCTACCGACCCAATATCTTAAGTCTCTAATTTTAAATTACTTGCAATAAAAAGCCCCAGGACGTTCATTTTCAAATTTAGGGCCCTGTGACCAATTTGTGACCATGCTTTTGGATAAACTTTCGACAGCCTTATGTATAGGGAGAGAGTTAGAATCTTTTTAATTAACTGGCCAATTCCTCTTTGACCTTTTGAGCCAGAAAGACTTTCATCAAAGACTGATACGGCACATCCTTCTTATTAGCTAGAAGCTTTATTTCATCTAGCATATACGCAGGCAATCGTAGTGAAATACTTCGATAGGTAGGCTTAAGATTAGGAAAGACAGCTCTTTTTGCTTTCGACCAGTCAACATATTCTGTTGTATCATGAGTCATCCAAAAATCAGACCACTCTCTCTCATTCTTAAATTTAGGGATAAGTTTAAGCTTTTTCATAAGCGTCTTTTTCCTTTTTATTCATATTTCTAGCTGAAATAACTCGAATCAAACGTCCACGGATCGTAAAAACTACTAATAAAAGCCGTCCTCCATTTGTTCGTCCAAATGCCAAAACTCTTTCTTCATGCTCTGAATGCTTCTCATCTTCAAAAAAGAGCAATGGTTCATTAAAAAATATTTCCTCGGCCTCTCCCTGCTTTACACCATGCTTCAACCAATTTTTTAGACCATTTCCCTTGTCCCACTGAAACCCTTCGCAGCTCGCCAAGATTGAATGAATATCCATACAATTATGTATATCATGGAAATATACATATGGCAAGCCAAAAATAAAAAGCCATTTATAAGCGCGGAGTGAAGCAACGATTAAAAAGAACAATACCTAATTTTTCAGTTATTAACTTTTTTCATTGGAATCTTATAACTGGATACCAACATAGCAATCATAAATATAACCATGCACCAAATTAGCGGTATCAAATGTTCATTAAAATGACCCAATAGAATAATCTTAAGAATTGCAATAAATAGACCAATCATGAACAATGTATACAATAATTGGTACTTTGCCCATAATGCAATATAGCTTTCTTCTTCTACCTTTATATGTCTGCTTAATTCCTCAACCAGCTCTTTTGAGTGATTAAAATCGGGGTATTCTTTGGAAACATCAAATTTAAAAATTTTATCTGCCGTTTTAATTATAAAAAGCCTAAACTTCATTTTGGCAAAATAGTTATTAAAGATTATCCTGGTCCAGGATGGCACGAGCACGATTCCTGCGTCTATAGAGGACACTATTTTTGCACTTTTAATTTCTGGCCATTTATATTGATAGTACCGAGAACCAATTCTTAGCCTTATGAAATCATCCGCAATCTGAATTTCCTTGACAGGAAAAAATGTTGGATGGCGACTCCAACTTTCACGCTGCACGGCAGACAATCGTTTAAAAATTTTTATATTTTTATCGTCGTTCATACAGCCCTTTCAGTGTGCATAAAGACGTCACAATTTTTCCTCTCGTTTCCAATCCTTAACGATCCAATAGGTCAAACATATGGTCATTAATATCAAAAAAATCCATAAACTAAAATTAACGTATCGATCCCAGTTGCCTGTACAAACGTGGCCTCCCGTTTTCCACCGATTGAGGCTCCAACAGTAGTTGTTAACCAATGCATCATAGGCGCAATGTATTCCATATATCGTTCCTAAAATTGTGCCACTGACAAAAGTTAATACTAAAAATAACCATTTTGTCTTTTTTGACAAAATCGTTTTCATGACGATTCCTTGGGTTGAGAACACCTCTGTGATCTTCCTTTACGCATTGATTCACCTTTTAATTCAATTGTATAGACGTTGTGTACCAGATGGTCAAGAATGACACTGACCCTAGCTCCGAAAACAGCGCCAAGAATTTGTGACCAATTTGTGACTATCAGTAGACGAAAGCATACCCAATGATACTAAACCTTCGGCAATAAAAAAATCTTCTAAACTATTTTAAAGATCGTATTTACAACATTCTCAATGTGTTACAACAAAGCTTTAATTTACCTTGCGAACGACGCGCTCTCCCAAACTGAGCTACCGACCCAAGTTTCTACAGCTTAACTTTCTCAAATACATTCATGAAAAAAATTGAATTTAATTATAACTAAATTCTCTTTTCGTACTAGTAAAAAGAATATCAACAACATTCCTTACATACTGTTCATCGGAAACATTTTCAACATCTTCTTCGGGAAAAACAGCCTTGGTTCTAAAGTATTGTGCGATTTCTTCAAAGAGTTTGATCCTTTCCGCTGGCTCAAACTCGTCCCGCCGCATCATGGCTTGCATCGCGATCTCCGCTTCGTCAAGAGAGACATTCTGCCTCAACCTTGAACAAAGATGCGGATAACGTCTCAATGAATTAAATTTGCCTTGGAGCAATTGGTCTAATTCCGGCTGCTCAATTTTGGGGACATAAACCACGACCGTATTGGCTGCCAAATCACCTAATCGTTGGGCCTTATTGCTTAATAGACAAGATATGCCGCCAACCATGTAAAAAAACCGGCAACATGTCTATCACATGCAATAAATTACGGATCACCACCTGGCTAAAATGCAGCCTCAAGCCTTCTGCATCAATCACCCTCAATCGAAAAAGACGTTTACCTAACGTCTGCCCCTGCCAACACCATTCAA
>Ga0364887_10383_pt1 | contig 23890 bp, 24 predicted proteins | sample ExccelJu500001D4_4_FD_206924 | JGI IMG/M metagenome (GOLD analysis project Ga0364887, IMG submission 206924) | Enriched cells from Trout Bog Lake Hypolimnion, Wisconsin, USA - BchlTB.July23.5000.01.D4 | ecosystem: Environmental > Aquatic > Freshwater > Lake > Hypolimnion/Profundal zone | place...
CGATAATTTTCATCAAAAGCAGGACAGGATTTACCGGGTGGAGAGTCGTTTTTATGAGGGTACTCAACTGACTGATGATTGGGCTACCAGTACTTTTGGTTATGGCAGTGCGATGAAAAAAGAGATACCCGGAATTGAAGATTATGTAAGGGTATCTATTCATAAGGTAGAACAGGTGGTCATTTATAAGGATACTAAAATAAGGGAATCCGGAATCACTTATACGGAACCTTCATTTTTTAAAATATTTGATTTTCAGCTTAAGGAAGGAGATAAAGCCACGGCTTTGTCTAAGCCAAATAGTGTTGTAGTTACCCAGTCTGCTGCCCGGCATTTTTTTGGAAATAAAAGTCCGATGGGTAAAATTCTTCGTTTTGCCACAGGTGAAAAATTTGTGGATTGTATGGTGACAGGAGTAATGGAAGATTTTCCGGTAAATTCTCATATCAGTTTTAATTATCTGATTGCTTATGAAGGTCTGCCTGTTTGGATGAAAGATTTCTGGTATTTGCATGAAGCATACACCTATGTTTTGCTCAAACCCGGAGTTGCAACCAAACAGATAGAAGATGCTTTCCCGGCAATGGCAGAAAAATATAAAACACTGGATGCGTTAAAAAACAAAAAATGGGCCATCACACTAGTACCGCTGCGTAACATTCACCTTAATCCACAAAAAGCCTATGAAATGGAGATTAAGGGTAATAAGAATGCTTTAATTACACTTTTAGTTATCGCTTTGATTATTTTACTTACAGCATGGATCAATTATATTAATTTAACAATGGCCCGTTCGGCAGAAAGAGCAAAAGAAGTGGGCATCAGAAAAGTATCCGGCGCATTACGTATACAACTGATTATCCAGTTTTTGATAGAATCCCTGATCATCAATTTTTTGGCACTGTTCTTAGCTTCCATAATTGTGATGCTGACAAATCCCTTATTTAACCAGCTGATAGGTAGGGAAATCAGTTATTTTCTATTTAAAGAGCCATTATTCTGGAGTATTTTAGTAATTGCATTATTATTTGGAATACTGGTGTCTGCATTTTACCCAGCTTTTATCTTATCCTCCTATAAACCTGCTTTAATCTTAAAGGGGAAATTTGTCAATAGCAATTCAGGAATCCGTTTGCAAAAAGTGTTGGTGGTATTTCAGTTTTCTGCAGCACTATTCCTGATGATTGGTTTGTTTATAGTTAAAAAACAAATCAGTTATATGCAGGAACAGCACCTGGGTGTAAATATTAACCGTACCCTGGTGATGAAGTATCCGGTTAGTTACGCTAACCTGTTTACAACTGTTGAACAGTTTGCAGAAAAGCTAAAAACATTACCGGAATCAAAAGCCGTTACCGTTTCCGGTTCCGTACCAGGTATTGAAGTGGCAAAATTTGCATCCAATAGCTTATTCGGGAGTACGGAAAGAGTAAACCGGTTATATGAAATGCTGACCGTAGATTATGATTTTGCAACAACATTCGATTTAAAAACTGTTGCAGGAAGGTTCTTTAAAAAAGGATTTGGAGATGAAAAAAACAACTTGCTGATTAATGAAGCTGCTTTGTCACAGTTGGGCTTTACTGCAGCAGGTGAGGCTATAGGCAAAAAGGTATTACTGGAAGGAGATAAAGAACCTGTGGAAATCATAGGCGTTATGAAAAACTGGCACCAGCGCGGGCTGGGGAATATTTACACACCAATTATGTTTGTTTTAAACGGAAGAATCAGCTGGGTACCTCCCCAATATATTTCCATAAAACTAACAGACAAAGACCTTACCAGCAGTGTTGCTATGGTTCAATCAGAATGGAAAAAATATTTCCCTGAATCCAGTTTTGACAGTTTTTTCCTGGATAGTTTTTTTAATGAACAATATAAGGCAGATGTAAGGTTTGGAAAGATCATCAGTTTTTTTACAGCACTGGCTTTTTTTATCACCATACTAGGAGTGTGGGCATTATCTGCTTATACAGCACATAGTAAAGTGAAAGAAGTGGGAATAAGAAAAGTATATGGTGCAGGCATTCAGGATATCTTCAGGCTTTTTTCCCTGAACATTACAGTTTTGGTAAGCATTTCCTTTCTGATTGCTGCACCTGTTTCTTATATATTACTGAATGAATGGCTTAATCATTATGCGTTCAGGACAAATATTAGTCCATGGATCTATGCCGCAGGATTTTTTATTGCCCTGTTCATTGTATTGATTACAGTGATTTGGCAAACCTTTTTAGTAACAGTACAGAATCCGATAAAAAGTTTAAGAACTGAATAAAGTGAAATTTCAGGGTTTGGATAGATGATTTTTTTCAAAAAATTAAAATGCAGATAAAATGATAGCATTAAAAAACATTTTTAAATGGGTAAATACCGGGGGAAGCAGAATATTTCTATTAAAGGATATTAATCTGACGATAAAAGAAGGGGAATTTATAAGTATTATGGGGCCATCCGGTTCCGGAAAATCAACATTGCTGAATATAATTGGAATGCTGGATGAGTTTAATGAAGGTGAGTATCTGTTTTCAGGTAATCAGGTGCATACAATGAAAGAAAAACAAAAAGCTCTGTTATTTAAAGAAAATGTAGGTTTTGTTTTTCAGGCATACCATTTAATAGATGAACTGACTGTATATGAGAATATTGAAACACCATTACTCTATAAAAATGTAAAAACATCTGAAAGGCAGGCTATTGTTGCAGATATACTGGACAGGTTTAATATAGTAGGAAAAAAAGACTTGTTCCCTTCTCAATTATCAGGCGGACAGCAACAGCTGGTAGGGGTAGCAAGGGCATTGGTTTCTAAACCTTCATTGATATTGGCGGATGAGCCTACCGGCAATTTAAACAGTAAACAGGGAGAGGAGATCATGAACCTTTTTAAACAATTGAATGAAGAAGATGGGGTAACCATCATTCAGGTAACCCATTCAGAAAAAAACGCAGCGTATGGCAGTTCTATTATTCATTTACTGGATGGTCGTATTGAAAAATAAGATTTAAAGCAACCATTCTTTTTAAAATTTTCATTATGAACAAAAAACTTTTTTTGATTTTGTTATCTGGGTTAATGATTTCCAGCTTATTAAGTCAGGACCTATTTCCCACGCAAACAAAATATAATTTACAACAGTGTATGGAAATAGCTTTTAAAAACAATCCGGATATTAAGCAGGCAGAATTATCTGCAGAAAATAGCAGGATAAATTATGACCAGTCAAAAGGGAATATGATACCCACCTTAAATGCTGGTATAACACATACATTTTATAACGGAAGAAGTATCAACCCTTATACCAATTCATATATTGATCAAAGCAATACAGCTGCCTCTTATCAATTATATTCCAGTGTTACTTTATGGAATGGCAGCAGCCTGCAACATTATATGCAGCAAAATGCACTCAGCTATGAAGCAGGCAAGATGGATGCTCAAAATTCAAGAGACAAATTAACCATCAACCTTATTCTGGATTACCTGACAGTATTAAGTACTCAGGAACAATTGAATATTGCTAAAAAACAAGTACTTGCAACTAAAAAGAAAGTTGAAATTTTAGAGCTTAAAAATACTGACGGTGCCATATCACCCGCTGATTTATATGATATGAAAGGCCAACTGGCTAACGATGAATTAACAGTAGTGACCACTAAAAACAACCTGGAAAATGCAAAGCTTGCCTTGGTACAATTGATGAATACGCCTTATACAAAGGATTTACAATTAACACCACTTAGTGATGAAATAATTCCTCAGCCTTATGATGCTACAGTTCAGGAAATCTATGATAATGCCAGCAAAAGACTTGCTGCAGTAAAATCTGTTGATCTGAAAGTTGCCAGTGCTGAAAAAGCAATACAAACAGTGAAAGGGCAGCTAATGCCTACTATTTACCTTTATGGAGGATTATATTCTAATTATTCGAGTGCAGCAACTGCTGAACAATATATCAATTCTACTGATGTTGCCACTAATAGTTATGTTTTATTAAATAATGTAAAGAATACCGTATACAATACACAACAAAATTTTGCATCCATCCCATTATCTTATGGCAATCAAATATCCAATAACCTGAATTCGCAGATAGGAATAGGTTTGAATATTCCCATATTGAATAATTTTCTTTATAAGAATAAACTCAGACTGGCTAAAGTGGCAGAGAAACAGGCAACTGTGCAGGCACAAACCACCAAAATTCAATTACGACAGGCAATTGAGCAGGATTATGTGAATCTTAATGCTGCCTATCAGACTTATCTTAAATTAATGAATCAGGTAAGTTATTTTGAACAATCACTGCATGCAGCTGATGTAAGGTTTTCAGCAGGTGCGATTACAATTGTAGATTATGTTATAGCAAAAAATAATTTTGACCGTGCATCTATAAATTTAATTGCAGCTAAATATGATTATGTACTGAGAACTAAAGTGCTTGATTTTTTTCAAAGCAGAAATATTTATTAATTTCAGTTTGTTGCTGAATATTTAATTTTACGCTGAATTAAAGAACATTGGATCATGATAAAAATATTCCAACTGCTGAGCTTTGTACTTATTTGCCAATTATTGACAGCACAACAAGGGCAAAATGGCTTTAAAAATATAAATCAGCCATTAGACTTCAGGGTTAAGAATTTACTGCATCAATTAACCTTAACTGAAAAAATTAGTTTATTAGGGTATGACAGCAAACCTGTTGAAAGATTAGGTATACCTGCCTATAACTGGTGGAATGAAGCTTTACATGGAGTAGCAAGGGCTGGCAAAGCAACTGTATTTCCTCAGGCAATCGGAATGGCTGCATCTTTTGATGATTCTTTGTTATATGAGGTTGCAGATGCTATTTCTACTGAAGCAAGGGCAAAATACAATTTGGCCATAAAGCAGGACAGGCATTTGCAATATATGGGATTAACTTTCTGGTCGCCGAATATTAATATTTTCAGAGATCCGAGATGGGGAAGAGGGCAGGAAACCTATGGTGAAGACCCCTTCTTAACTGCATCCATGGGTACTTCTTTTTTAAGAGGATTACAGGGAAGTGACCCATTGATACTAAAAGCATCGGCATGTGCCAAGCATTTTGCTGTGCATAGCGGCCCTGAAGCATCCAGGCATGAAATAGATGTACAGGTTGATGAAAAAGACCTACGGGAAACCTATTTATATTCATTTAAGAAAATGGTTGATGCTGGTGTAGAATCTGTTATGTGTGCTTATAACCGTGTAAACGGTGAACCCTGTTGTACAGGACCTACGCTATTGCAAAAAATATTACGAACAGAATGGGGATTTAAAGGTCATGTTGTTACAGACTGCTGGGCATTGGAAGATGTTTGGAGCCGGCATAAAGCATTACCAGGTAGTGTTGAAACTGCGGCTGCTGCAATTAAAGCAGGTGTAAATCTGGATTGCAGTACTCTTTTACAGGATGATGTTATGAAAGCCATTGAAAAAAAATTACTTTCAGAAAAAGAGGTGGACAGTGCACTTGCAGGAATTTTAAGAACACAATTCAAACTGGGATTTTTTGATTCAGCTACTCTTAATCCTTATAAAAATTATGGTGCCGATAGTATCTCGAATAAATATCATATCGCTTTAAGCAGGAAAATGGCTACTGAAAGTATGGTATTGTTAAAGAATGAAGGAAACATTTTGCCACTTCCTATCAATCAATATAATTCCTACATGGTAGTTGGACCAACTGCAGCTTCTACAGATGCTTTACTGGGCAATTATCATGGTTTGAGCAGTAAGGCAGTTAATTTTGCAGAAGGTATCATTGCTGCTGTAAATGAAGGGACTCGTGTAGAATATGATCAGGGATGTGATTTTACAGATACTGTTCATTTTGGTGGTATTTGGGCTTCTGGAAATGCAGCGATGACCATTGCTGTTATAGGATTTACACCAGTCTATGAAGGAGAAGAGGGGGATGCTTTTCTGGCAGCCGGAGGAGGTGACAGAAAAAGTTTAAGCCTGCCTGCTTCGCAAATTGCCTTTATGAAAGCATTAAGGAAAGGTACCAATCACCCTATTATAGCAGTAATTACAGCCGGCAGCGCAGTAGATGTGTCGGAAATAGCACCCTATGCAGATGCCATCATCTATGCCTGGTATCCTGGCGAACAGGGAGGTAATGCATTGGCAGACCTGATTTTCGGAAAAGTTTCTCCTTCAGGAAGGTTGCCTGTAAGTTTTTACCAATCTTTTAATGATTTACCTGCTTATACTGATTACAAAATGAAAGGAAGAACGTACCGGTATTTTAAGGGGAGAATGCAATATCCATTTGGATATGGATTAAGTTATACTTCCTTTAACTATACCTGGTTGAAGCAACCTAAAGCAGATATTACTTCAAAGGATAGTATTAGTTTCAGTATTAAAATTAAAAATACCGGGAATTTTGATGGTGAGGAAGTGGTTCAGGCATATATAGAATATCCCAATCTGGAAAGAATGCCTGTAAAAGAATTAAAAGCATTTAAAAGAGTCTTCATTGGTAAAGGTGCAGAAACTATTGTTAATATCACTATTCCTGTAACGGAGCTTAAAAAATGGGATTTATTACACCAGGAATGGAAATTATATCCGGGTGAATATCATCTTAGTCTGGCTAAAAATGCAGCTGAAAATATATTAAAAGCAACATTTACGGCACACTAATTTGAGCATTTTCATTTAAGTATTCAAAATCTCATGGGCTTTGAGCGTGTTTAAAAGAAAGCTACCATAGAAATGGTAGCTTTTCAACCCTTAAAACATCTGAGAACAAATAATCATAAAACTATTTACTAAGTTAGTCAGCTCTTTCTATTCTCTATTTACCATTTATGAAAAAAATCTGAAATCGAAATTTCAAAAAAATAATTTGAGGTATTAAATATCTGATATCGCCGGCTGAAATCTTTATTATCGTATAGTAATCATTTATTAATAATTATTAATTTTAGCACATATTTATTTCATTGTATAATTATGCTTTTTTATTTTAACATTTCGATTTTAGATAAATATTCTAAAGGGTATTGACAAAAGAAGGACTAAACTATAATTTAGTAAGACGTTCAATAAAACGTTAGCGAATGTTGGTTTAAGGGGCAGAGCTGCTATATTCATAGCAGCTCTTTAGTATTACTTAAAGAATACCATTCCATTTTTAGGATTGAATATAAGTGTGTAATTGGTCAATTGTTTCTTTCTGGTGCAGTAAAAATTCTGAAATAACATCCAGGATTGATATTAGTCCGCATAATTCATCGGTATGATCAAAAACAGGCAGGTACCTGATATTACTATCGCTCATTATTTGCATACAGGTATCAATTGAAAAATCCGGAGTAATCCTGGGAAGTCCAATACTCATAATTTCTGTAACAAGAGTTTCATCAGATGTTTTACCCAGCAAAATAACTTTTCGTGCATAATCTCTTTCGGTAAGTAGTCCGATATAACAATCCTTTTCTTTAATAACTACTGAACCGATATTTTTCTCTGACATCAATTTCAGTGCATCCAATACTTTGGTTTGGGAATTAACAGAGACGGTACTGTTTCCTTTTCTTTGGAGTATATGCGCTACTTTTTTCATAATCAATTAATTCGTTTAATAGAAAATTACAACAATTTCAAATAACTAATTTCAAAAAAAAGTGGAATATTTTTTTTATTATTTTGGTTGATATGTTTCTAACTGTATTTTTGTGGCGGAGAGATGGCAGAGCGGTTTAATGCGGCGGTCTTGAAAACCGTTGACTGTTAAAGGTCCGGGGGTTCGAATCCCTCTCTCTCCGCTCTTTTCTTTATAACTAATTGATTTACAAGCCGTTTGCAGCACGTCAGTAATAAGAGTTAACAAAAACGTTAACAAATAAAACTGAGTTATGGCAAAATCAACAGTTAAAAACTTCACTTTGCCAAAAGTGAAAGCTTCAGGCAAGCAATGGTATGTATGGTTCCGGTACTTGGATTTTCGTACCGGCAAGATGAAATTGATAATTAAAAAAGGTGGTGCAAATTATTTAGACCTTCCAGCTAAAGAGCGGCTTGCTCAATTAAATGCACTAAAAAAAGCTATTCAATTTAAACTTGAGGTGCAGGGATGGAATCCTATTACCAATACCTACCCAAATAAATCCAATAAGGAAATTCAACTGGAAAAGCTTCAGAACCTTGGATTTAATGAGGCTTTGGACTTTGCTCATTCAAAATGTATTGTTGCATCCAAAACCAAACTTGATTATGGTACCACTGTTAAATTCTTCAAGATTGCTGCAGAGCAATTAGGATTATATTCTACACCAATTATTGATATTAAGCGGCAACATATCAGAATGCTCCTGGAGCATGTTAAAACCGAAAGGAAATGGTCAAACCATGCCTATAATAAAAACCTTGGTTACCTTGGAGCTGTAATTGATAGGTTACTGGAATGGGAAATAATAGAATCTAATCCGGCACATAATATAAAAACGCTTCCAGTGGCAGAAACACAGAAATTTGAGCCACTTACCAAAGAGGAGAAAGTTAAACTGCAGGAATATCTTTATGTTCACAATTACCGATTTTTCGTATTCCTAATGTGTATTTATCATACCGGCATCAGGCCAAAGGAGGTTTTATCCCTCAGAATAAAAGATATTAACAAAGACCTTTCTGAAATTACCATCTTGCCGGATCTGGTTTCAGAGAATTCAAAAACAAAGAAAATAAGGAAGGTGCCCGTTAATTTGCACCTGCAGCCTTTTATACGGGAATTGAAACTGAATGATTACCCAGATGATTATTTCATTTTTGGAAGTCCTTTTTTACCGGGATTGGGGAATAAAGGAAGTACAACAAATGGGAGAGGTGCCACCCATCCGGATTATTTTAAACCTTCCCTAACACAGATCAAACGTGATACCGTTACCAAACTCTGGAAAAAGATAGTTAAGGATCATCTGAAAATTGATAAATATCAGTATGCCCTTAAACATACCGGTTCAGATGATAAGATACTGGCCGGTATCAGCCTGGATGCACTCCGGGATATGTATGGCCATTCCAGTAAATATATGACTGAAAAGTATGCCAGGAAGATTAAAGAAGTGTATCGGGATCAGATTATTGAAAAGAGCCCGAGTTTTTAATTTTTCAAATTATTTCTTTATCTATTTTATCCATAATTGCATCAACAAACAAACGAAGATAATTTCTATATTTAAGTTCACCCTGGATCATATTCCAGTCAGGTTTTCTATGTTTTAATCCTTTATTCCGGAATAATGGCCGGTTACTCTCAAGGATGATAGAACCATTACGGCCATTGATCCGGTACCGTTCAATTCTACCATCATTATAAATCTTTTCTACTTGATAATTAAGGTACCGGCGGTCAATTTCTATTCGGATGGGGAAGATCATAGAGCAAAAGTGGCGTATAAACAAAAATAAAACGGAAATAATGATAATAAATGTGGATAAATCTCCTCTGGAATTGAGTGAGTAATGTAAAATATTTAAAATACTTTTGAATAATTCAAATAAAAAAACCTAAAAGAGTTGACTGCACTTTTAGGTTAAGAAAAGTTTTTAGCTTTTTGGTCGTTACGTCTGCAAATATACTTGCTCTGACCAAAACTCCAAATTTTTCTTCAATTTGCTGGATATGGCGGATTGTTTTTTATGCGAATACCGTTTGCTAAGATGGCACTCGGTTATTATTCAATGCATTAAAACAATAAAAAAATGCAATTACAAGTATTTAAGTATCAGGAGGAAAATCACTTTAATGAATTCCGAACCGTAGAGATTGATGGAGAAATTTGGTTTGTTGCTAAAGAAGTTTGCGATTTATTAGATATTCAAAACGTACCAAGGGAGGTCGCCTCATTAGAGGAAGATGAAAAGCTGCTATACGAAATCCGTATAGCAGGTCAAATGCGTAAAGTTAATTTGGTAAACGAAAGTGGTTTATACGCTTTGATTTTTAAAAGTCGGAAGTCATCGGCTAAAGAATTTAGAAAGTGGGTTACCAAGGAGGTTATTCCATCAATCAGAAAAACTGGTTCTTATTCACCAGGTATTAATCGATTAGAAAGGCCAGATTTTATTATTAGGTACATGGAAAACTTTGATCATGTTTCTAAAGGGCATTTTTCAGTCATTAATCAACTTTACATTAATTTGTATGCCAGGCTTGAACATGCATGGTATCAGATACCAAATAAGGCTATTGATGGTAAAAAGATGCGCCCAGATGTGAGCGTTGGTAAAGGTTTTGCATGTTATTTAAAGGAGAAATATCCTGAATTGGCTGATAATTACAAATATTATAGCCACACATTTAGTGATATTAATATGGATTTCGATGCGAGGCAATACCCAAATTCGATGCTTCATATTTTCATTGAGTATGTTGATGATGTTTGGATTCCTAAATATGCCCAGGCATATTTTAAGCAGCGGGATTTAAAAGCCTTGGATTATTTGCCCAAACTTTTAAGGGCATCGTAATATTTTCATGTGAGTAAGCAGTCAATTTTTTTGGCCTCCAGTATATTGGAGGCTTTTTTAATTAAAAAGCCCTCCCGGTAATAGGAATGATTATACTCTAACTATTACTAGCACCTTAATCGGGTATTGATCGGCTCATATTAAGTCCGTTATTTGACGGACTTGGTCCTAACCGATTCCGAGCCGATTAAGGTGCTGGTAACTGCTTGGTAATTGAGAAACCTATGGTCAATTTCTATAATTATTAGGAAATCTGTAGTCAATAATGAAAACATTTTTATTTGAATACTAAATATTGTAGTTGCCAATTATTAATAAGTAAAGGTGCTTATCTTCGCACTGCCAATCAACACAGTTTCATACCATGTATCTCACATGATCCAGGCTTATTTCCTCTAAAATACGGCCCGGGCGCATAGGGATATGTGGTTTTGTGTTGATTGGCGTTGACATAAAACGGCCCGGGCTATTTTTATTCAAGAATATAATTTGCTGTCAATACTTCGATCTTTCTTTTAAGGTACCCACTTTTTGCATTAACACTAACTGCCTGCTCTACACAAAACATATTCCATCCTTTTTCTTTGGCAAATTTTTGTAATAATGGTGATGGATAACTACTTAATAGAAACTTCCCTTTGATCTGGCTTAATGCTTCTAAAAGTAATGTGAAATCATTTTCTGAATATCCATCATAGTGGCCCATATCGCTATTAAAATACGGAGGATCACAATAAAAGAATGAATCTGCATTATCCCTGCTTTTGATGATATAAATTGCATCTGCACATTCAATTTGTGCGCTCTGTAGTCTTAAGGCAATATCTTCAATAAACGATTCCCTTTTGTTGGTAATCTTCTTTGTGGTTGTATTATCTGTTAAATCATATCCCCAGCTTCCATTCATTTTAGCGCTGAAACTTTGGGTACATAATACCCAAACAGCCCAAGCCCTTCTTACTTCATCAAAAAGATGTGGTTTGTTATAAATTACCCAGGCATCATCATGATCCTTTCTGGAGTGCAAGGTAATTCTTACAATAGCCTGGAGATCATGAAACCGATTTTTACAGACTTTATAAAAATTAATTAATTCTGCATTGGTATCATTTATAACCTCTATTTCACTTTTATTTTTTGAAAAGAAATAAGCACCTCCTCCAAGGAAGGGCTCTCCATATAACCGGTGCTGAGGAGTGAACTTTGAAATGAATTTTAATAATTTTTGTTTTCCACCATAATAACTTAATGGTGTTCTTAACATTGATTGCTTTTTCATAAAATGGGAGTGCTTATTTCCCCAATTGTGAAAAATATTTCAAATATTACTTGAAAATTAATTCAAACTTAAACTTGCACATTTAGTGTTTTCTAATAAGGAAAAGCTTTCTGTTTTTGACATTTTAGGATTAATTGGTCTGCCGAGTTTCCAATTAAAACCTTTATGGGTCTTTTGTCTATTTGTAATTACAGAAGATACACCATCCGGACTGAAACCATCCTCTTTTACAGAATTAATTGTCTTATACCACTTAATGAAATTACCATCTAAATCAAACTGTTCAATAGGTGTAGCAAGTCCACTAATATACCCAGGTGTTCTTACTCGTTTAATGTCTAAATTGTTTAGTTTATTATGTACAGCAGTTTTAATTTTATTTTTTATAACCATTATTTTTTTATAACAACACATTCTACTTATAGAAAGTAATTCCGAAATTTCAGAAGGTAATGTGCCATTTAAATAATATGTTATAACTTGTTTTTCAATATCAGAAAGCGTATCAATAGAATTGTAAAATTCTTGAAATAAAATATCATCCCCATCTTTATCTTCTGTGTTAGGATCAATGCTATCATGTTTATAATCTTCATATTCTCTAACATTCCAGTTTTTTACATAATTCCTATAATACCTGAATATTCCACTTTTACAAACAACTCTAAACCACTTTTTAAAATCTACATCGTCATTACAAATTGAAGGTTTATAAGAATAATAGTTTATCCATGCATAAATTAAAGCTTCTTGTATACAATCATCCCTATTAATACTGGTAATAAAACTATAATTTCTTAAAAGTCCATAAAGAATATACATACAACCTTTTATTCTTTCATTAAACTCCTTTTTTTGTTCTTCAGAATATTCAACTTTTAATTTGTAGTAGTTAGGCAAAGGTTGAATAAGGCATGTTTTCCATTTAAACCCACCTTCGGTTAAGGAATAAAAATCAAGTGCTCTTGAAATATTTGAAGAGGATAAATTTAACTCATTAGCTGCCAATGCAATACTTGGCCATGTTTTAATTAATTTACCATCTATACTATATTGTTCAATTGATATTACCCTTGACATTTTATTCAGTTAGTTTATTACTTATTATTTATAACCCAAACGGTTGCACATATACCACATAAAAAACAATTGGGAAAGTCCCATCCCATACATACGTGTAAGGAATGTAGAATTCACCAGTAGTTGAATTATAGTAAAAAGACCCTGGATATGAAGGATTTCCAGAATTATCATAAAGGCTGCTAATACTGGCAACTTGATTATAATTTAATGATGGATCTCTAAATGAGATAATTGTTTTGTTGATCAATGAAGTATCAACAACATGATTATAGGTTAACCCCCCAATGGTAACAGTCCAATCATTGTTATAATCAATTATACTTTTAGATTTGGTAATAAGTACCCTTGATAGTTTGGATGAAATTGCACTATCAACAAAATTTGAGTCTACTCCTGAACCTTTCATTTTAAATGAATAGGTTGTGCCATTTATTTTATATCCAATTGTGCTATCATTTACCCTATAAATTGAATCAACGCCACGGGTCTTGTACTTTGACATTATATTCAAGTACCCATTAAAAATAGTATTTAACTGGGTTGCAGTTATTGACCGGGTACTATTCGGAACAATATTTGCATTAATGTAATTTCTCTCAGTTGCAGTATCAGAGATTTGCGCACTTGCCATAGTGCTTAAAAGAATGCCTAAAATCAACAGTTTAATTTTCATTATTATTTATTATTTAGTAAAGAATCAAAGGAATTTTGCCAATATTTTTTACAATGGTTTCACTGGCAGTGTTAATTGCGCTACCATCTATATTAACAGGCCCTTTAGTAAGGAAATCAGTTTGTACATTCCCGTGCTGGCCACCTCCTACATACCCGGTAGCTGCATCACCGCTTCCACTATAACTGTCACCTCTTTTTCCAGTATGAGCATGATTTACAATTGCATCCGGTTCATATCCACCAGGTTGATTAAATAGCCTGCTTAGATCAACTCCCCGGCCTAAATCCAGGTTCCTGATAAACATGCCTCTTTCATCTGGCAAGCGGAGTGTGGTGGTTGTATTGCCATAACTGTAGCATCCTCGGTAAAGTGGCTGGCCTCCTGGATCACTTAACCAAGTTGTATCATCTACAATTTGAGAGTAAGCTGTTAATTTTGAGATATACTCATTTATTCTGGGTACATCTGCCCGGTTTACAATATTGCCATTAGCTGTAAACATGTTTTTTCCTACAATTCTACCCTGGAAAGTTTCACCAATTCCTTTGTAAAAGTTTCCATCAGCAATTAAAACTTCCCAATGATCAGAAGCGGCCACCAATACCAGGCTTTCCCCATTGTGCATAAACATTGCCGGTACATCTGCACCAAAAATGCCCCCTGCTGCAATTACCTGGGTTCCATAACACTGCACTGTGAGCGCCTTAATCGCTGATATTTTTGCCCGGATTGGAACAATGGCACCAATCCTCATGGTAGTTACATCCGGAAGGGTAAACGTTGTATTATCAGCAATAGAAAATACAAACTGATTCCGGGTATCTGCTGTATCATAGGAATAATTTCCGGTAAGAAACTTTACAGATTCAAAAGAAACTAATCTCTGAAAAAGATAATTAGTCTGATCAGCTAAAGCTTTCAAAGGAACATTTGCAGCACCTGCAGCACCACCCTGAACCAGATCACTGAGATCGTAGATTTCAGCAGCAGTAAAAGCGTTATTTGGAGAATATGTGGTCATTATTGAACTTTTATTTGATAACCTAAAGCGTATGTTACTCCGGCCACTTTATTTACCGGTGAAATAACCTGTCTGTAACACAAAACACCGGCTGAGTTAAGCAGCCCTATTTCCTGAATTACCATGGCCGGATCTGTCGAAGCAAGTGTTGCATTAAAAACAATCAATCCATTTCCCAGATAATTGAAAGAGGTTATATTCTTAGCCAGTTGCCCAGTTAAAGCCGTTTCCGTTCCTGTAACAGGTGAATTGGATGTGCCCACTGCAATTTGAGTGAACTTGCTTCCAGCTGTATCACCTGCAATAAGTTGTTCAACATTTAAGAGCCCTGCATTAAGTACCATAATCAAATTTTTATGTTATTGAAGCGACATCTGTATCGCCACTGAAATTGTTTAATCCGTTAAATTCTGCACTACCATCATATTTGAGATTTCCACTCAATTGTAAAACATCATAACCCATAATTGCCTGTTGACACCAGGCAGTATCATTATCCAGATTTAAACTATCGGTAAATAAAAGATTCATATTTACATCAGCTAATACACAAACTGCCCGTTTGTAATTATTTACCATCTGAATAATTTCTGCAAACGAATCACTACTCAGTGCTAATTCTGTATTTGAAATCTGTAACCCGAATTTTGCCCAATGATCATAACCACCGGCAATTCCACTTTTAATAGTGATATCAGAAAAACCTATACTGATTAAAGCTTGTTCAATGGCCCACTCCGTACCCTTATATTTATGAAGGGAAATTGCCTGTTTTAATACTGCTCTTTGTGCAGCTTCTGTTTGTGCCAACCTGAACCCATTATATCCCAAAACATCAAATTGAGCGGCCAGGTATGGTAGAGCAGATGCATCAACAGTATCAATGATGTACACCAGCATTTTGCTCAAATCCATTTCAGCCAGTGTTTCTTTAATAATATTATACCATGCCTGAAATTCAGGAATGGAGGAGATACTATCTGACATTACTGCATTAGCCATTGTTACTTCCAATTATGTTTACGGTTATTCCTGTACAATTCACATATGTTGTATCATCAGCAACAATATTTGCAGTTGGTGAAGCGATTGCTACATCATAAACCTGCCCGGCAATGGAGCATAAAGCTTCAATCTGGGAAAGAATTACATCACGGCCCAATACATTCTGTCCAGCGGCCTGATAAGCAGCAAGGTTTGCATTTACAGTGGCAAGTACATCAGAATCAATTGCACCGGTATAGGTTGTTAAGTTTACGGAAATAGCATAATTCACCACGGTTGGTGCGCTTACTAAAACTGTGTCGTTCTGCGGCCTAACTTTATTGCTGCTACAAATTGCCAATACTGCATTTTGTATTTCTGTGGATGGTAATGCTCCACCGGTACAAAGAGGGTAAAGGGTAACTTCTCCCGGGTTTGTGGTAACACATTTAACATCTACAATAGTAGGGTCTGCTGTCTTTGCCCAATAAATATAAGCAGCTGTGGGTCCTGCCACACTAAAGCTGGCCGGTGCGATCTGAATACGGCTTCTTAGCTGATCATCCGTTTCTGCATCACTTCCGCTATTGGTTGTATCTGTATTTGCTACACTGGTAACAAAAGCTTGAGGGTCTAATATAACTGATATCAGTCCTGCAGCATATCCATTCCCGGAAGTTCCGGTTGTTTGGCAAATTGCCTCAACTGTTACAGTATTTACTCCAATTGCAATATCTACTGCAGCAGTGGTTGTAAAAATTACAGTGCCATCAATACTTTGTACCCGGAGCCCTTGTGGTAATTGTACAGCATTGTGTCCATCTACAAGATTAAACTGAAGTGTACAAAGTGAAGCAGTTGCCGCTAACCGGGTAACTCCAACCAATGCTCCTAAATATTCAAGCATGGCACCGGTGGAAAAACTAACCAGGTTTTGCCTGAATCCTTCATTCCCTGCAACACATTGCAACTGTAATTCGTAAACAAAACAATTTCCTATCAGCATTTCAATATCGCCAGGTGAAAGCGCTCTTCCCAATGCAGTTTCCAATCTGGTTTGCATACGAGTCATTTTCGCCTGAATATCTTCATCATATATTTGAGGGAGTGCCATTATTGTGTGATGGTTGTTATATTTATAATTACTGATTGTGCTTGACTGGTATAAAGCACCAGTATTTGCAGGTATAACTGAAAGTCTTCACTAAAATCATCATTAAAACTTCCTGGATTAGTTACGATTTGCCACAATCCTAAATAGCCTAAATTGTTCTGGGCCCAATTGACAATTTGATCAGGTGTAAATAAATCAATACTATTTTCAAAAAGGGTACCATCTACAGTTATTTGCACATCGTATTTGTAACCAATTGGCAAACCGGGTATTCCTCCCTGAAATCTGTTTTTTGTAAGAATGCTGATTGTAAAAGTGCCGGTAGTATATCCGCTATTTATGTAACCAATAATACTGTTAGCTGTTATATACCACTGTCCATAATTTACCCAGTTTGTTTGTATCCAGGTAAACATTTCATCAATACTTCCAAAACCGTTAGCTGGTGGGACTGGCAGAATATTTTCTCCATTAAGGATGCAGGAAATTTGATACTGAAAGCCAGAAGGGTTTGGAGGAAAATACCCTTGCAGTGTTAATTTTCTTGGACTAACATTTGTGGACATTCCATTTCCACCAATTGTTAAATCAATTGAATCTGTCAAAGTTCCGTCCACCAATTGATAACCAATATTGAAAATGACCTGAGAAACATTAATAGTATGGGTTATATCGGTAATTGTAACCCGAGTTTCCCAAAGTCCAATGGCATCGATAATTGCTTTCTTAATGTTGGGTATGGATACGTTAACCGGCTGGTCCTGGTATTTATAACAATCACTCCCGAATAATGGCCTTAAAGGATCACTTCCCTTTGTCGTGCGTAAGATTATATCTATGCATTGACGGATAGCAGCCAGCCCTTCGGCTATAGCGCCACCTCCTAAAATACTATAAGTCCATACTGGTGATTTTATTTGTGATAATGTTGCCAATTATGATTTGCATTGAGTTGCTAAATTGCCCCTTAATACTTTTTTAAATTCGGCAATGTTTCGGCATAGCTTAGGCAATCAATTAAACTGGCGTTGTAGTTAAGCCTCCACCACTTGGAGCAGTATGTTTATGATTTTTGAGTGAAATAGTGCCGGTCTTTACATCGGTGTCAGCTGTTAGTGTACCGGTTAATTCAATATCACCATGTACTTTACCATCAGCGCCAGCATTCCCGGAAACCGGAGCAAGTGCCAGTGATCCGGCTGATAAAGTACCGGCAACAACCACATTACCATTTAATTGAATGGCCGGAGCTTGTATTGTAGCCTGTATACTTGCAGTAGCATTAATATTCGTTTGGGAGGTTGCATCTATATCAGATGTTGCATTTACAATAACTTTGCCATTTACAGTTGCTGTAAGTTTATGGGCTGTTTTATCATATTCAATGGAAGTTCCATCAGCAAAAAGGGTTCTGAATTTACCAGCTGCAGCACTTGGATCCGGTGTATCAACATCACTTACAATTGCACCCAAAATAACACCATCCTCAATTCTTTCATCGCAAAGGCAAACAACATGTTCCTGGATTGCCAGTGGCCAGTTTTCTTTGTCCACTTTAGTAAATCTATTCATGATGGGCCACCAATCTGAAACTATATCATCTTCCTCAAAATATACTTTGGCATAACCAATCCGGGTATTATCTGAAACAATACCATATTTCCAGTTACAATGATTCATTTAGTAATTCTTTTGATGTTACAGGAGGTTGTATAAGCACCTCCACGGGATAAAGTGTGTTTAGCTTCCAGAATATGAAATGTGCCGGAAAAATTTCCTATTCCGGAAAGCGTGACATTGTTACCGCTTACCAATAAAATATTCCCAACTGTTGTAAAATCACCTCCAACACCCTGGGTATTATTTTTGAAAAGAGCATATTTAGCTTTTTGCCCGGCCTGCTGTTTGTTTTCTACACGAGCATGTAATTCCAATGCATCATCACTACCGGTTTCTTCATCATCATCACTTTCTTCTTCATCTACATCATAAGAAACCAATGAGTTTGTTTTTGGATCATGGTGCCTTACTCTACAATTTTTGAATGTTTTGTGAGTGGCATCTTTTATTGTTGCTGAAATAATTTGATTTTTTACCAATGTTAAAGAAGCTGCTTTTGTTTCAATGTCCTGGTAATACACAAAAACAAGGTTTGTTCCTCTCACGGAAAAAATACAACCATATTCTTCTCCGATTCTATTTAAAAAAGCCAGATTGGTTTCCCTATATTGGTTTAAACGGTGAATAGTAATTTCCGGAGGAGTGCCCAATAATGTTAATCCTAAATTTGCTGCAACTGTTTTCGCTATATCGGAAAGGCTTTTATCTTCATGCGCATAACTGTTTTTAGTTCTCATAGGTTGTTTAAATCCGGCTCCAAGCCCTTTAATACTGAAGATATCACCACCGGTACTTATTGAAATCTCTGGTTCATCAATTTCAAATGTTCCACAATTTAACTGCTGTGATCCTTGCCTGATAAACATCTGCAGAGTTGCCCCTTTTTCCGGGTACCATCCATTTTGCCACCTTCCATCAGTATCTTCCAGTTTAATTTCAAGTTCATCACTTTGGCCAGTTAATTTATCAGAATATTCCACACTGATAACCTGGTTGGAAATATCTGCAGTGATATCTTTTCCATTGTATAATAAAGAAAAATTTGCTGTAGGTAAGTTCATTTTTTATGATTGCTTGTTAAATGCCATCCATGGCACTGTTTACAATAATAATACCGGCATTCATTCCTTTTTTTAAACGACTTTTTACCCCTGTTTTTTTTAATATAATTCAAAGCGTTTTGTGCCTCTTTTAAAGACATTGTTCTTTTATCGCATTCATCTATCATTGTTTCCAGGGTGGTAATAATGATGCAGCTGTTTGGACATTTGACGAAGGGATAATTGGAATCTGCAATAATTGCCCTTCTGTTAAAACATCACTTACAATGATATCCGGATTGGCTCTTATCAAAACACCTATGGCGTTTTGAGTGGTCCCATCTGGCATTATTATGTCTCCAATGCTTCCATATGCTTTCCAGGCTATAAGGTCCCATCTATCACCGGGCAATGTCACGTATTCGGTTGTAGTTGCTGCCATTATCTTGGAATTGATGAATTAATAATTGGTGAACAAGCACTTTGCAAAGCAGTAATGGACGATTGCAAGGATAGGTTATCCGGAGGTAATGAAGTTCCAATAGGACTTACAGAAACATCCGCCAAAACAGTATTTGCATTTGAGATAACAGTTTTAGCAGCATTTTGAATATTCGTATTTGCATATAAACAACTCCCGTTTGTATTTGTACCGGTTAAAATTTTATTTGCATCAGTGATAATTACATTGCATGATGCCTTAACCTTTGGGGCACTGCTGGTATTGAAATAAGCCATGGTACTATAACTGTCCACAACGGCTGCATTACTATAGATTTCACTCATTAAACCAGCAACCAATTTATTACATGCCACCGGATTAACCCTTACGCTTTTAGTGGCCGGTTGCTTAGTTCCTACAGCAATTGCGCTTTTCTGTGCCTGTTGTTGCTGTTGATCAATTACATTATCAATTACGCTTTCCTTTAGAACCAATGATACATTTGCTGCAACTTTATTACCAAAACTGTCCATGATTGGATAATTAACACCCATTTGAGCAATTACAAAACTTCCTTCCAGCTTACCATTGCCCCATAAAAGAGGGAGTATAGTGAATGAATCTTTATAGTTTCTTAAATTGGTAACTTCATTTTCAACCTTACAAAATTGCTGGTGTAGGAAAAGGGTAATATTCAATGTGATAAGGCCAGGTGCCGTTCCTTGTAATCTCGGTTTCCTGTTAATAAGAGCATGCTCTACAATAACAGCTTCCTCATCACTGGAAAAGGATACAAAACTTTGTGTACCGTCAAAAATTGTATTTCCTAATTGTGCGTAAGCCATTTAATTTAATTAAAACTTTTTCTGTCATTACGTTGCTGATAATCCCTCATCATTCTTTCAAATTCAGCCTTTAGTTTACTGGATATCATTTCACCGTCTCTTTGGGTTGCACCACCAGATAAGTTGATTGTTGGTGAAAAGTGAATTTGATTAGAGGTGGATGATCCTGAAGCATATGCAGGTACGGTTTGATTCATTGAATTATAAAGCCTACCCGTTGCATTCTGCATGGCATTGACTAAAGGCCCAGCTTTGATTCCTTTGGCTATAGTTTCCACGATCCTTACCCGGTGGATATCACGTAAGGCCCCGGCTTTAGCTGGCGAGAATGGGAGATAATCCCTTATTTTTTTGGTAATACCTGCCATCAACTCCACCGGCTTCATTGCCATTTCCTTCATTCCCCTCCAAACAGATGAAACAATATTTTTACCAGCATCATAAAATTTAGTGCCCAGGCTGACAATCCATTTCCAGGCATCTGAAAACACGTTTTTTACATTATCCCATAAATGGGAAAACCATCCTGTAATTGGCTTCCAATGAGAAAGTAGAATCCCTAAAGGAGTGAAATTGAAAAAGAGTTTTTTTATCCCTTGCCATGAATAGTTAAATACATTCTTAACACCCTGCCAGAGATTGGCAAACCATTGTGTAATGGGTTTCCAATGTGAAATAATAATTCCTTCCGGAGTATAATTCAGGAACATTGTTTTTATCCAATCCCAGGTATTTGCAAAAACAGATGAAACACTATCCCATAAATCACTGAAGAAATTTGTAATCGGTGTCCAGTATTTGTAAATTAGAAAAGCTGCAGCTGCTATTGCAGTAATAATCAGGATTATTGGATTAGCCATTAATAATTTACCCACAACACTTACAGTAAATCCAACAATCTCAATAGCCTTCCCTAACATGGTAGTAACTTTTATGGCTGTGCTTATTGCACCCATAAAGCTGCCAATTACTTTAAAAGTGGCCCCAAAAGCTAAAAGACCTATCCCAAGTTTTGCTATAGTTTTTATCATACCACTATGTGCATGTGCAAAAGCAATAGCCTTAGGAAGGTAGGCAGAAAACTTAGTGAGCATCCTGTTTACAGCCGGCAATAATGCCTCACCTATGGAAACAGAAACCGCATGAATACCAACCTTTGCTTTATCTAAAGGAGAGGCAATGGTTTCCCCTGCATTCTTAAATTTCCTTTCAACCAGAGTAAGTAAATAGTTTTGGGCTTCGGCTCCTTTGTTCTGGGCTATTAATGATGCCACACGTTCTTTATCCTTGGCATTTAGCTTGCCTAATACCTTTCCCAATGCATTGGCATTATTAATAGGATCATTCAATAAACGACCTAATTTAACGGCATTTTGAGCAGCATCACCAAAGCCTAAAGCCTGCATATCATAAGCCGCCCGGGTTGCCCTTTCAAAAATGTGGGCCTGCTGGGAGCTTTCACTAAACATTTTATGGAAAACAGCAAACTTTGCCTGTACCGCTTCAATTTCATCATCCTTTACACCAATCTTAAGCTGATAACCTTCAGCAAATTCCTTTGCACTGGCTGCAAGTTCCTTTCCCTGTTTCCCAACATTTGCAAATGCTGCTTGTAATTTCCTCTGTGCCTTTGCAGCTTCATCAGCAGCAAGAACAGTTTCACCCAGAGCCCCGGTAATAATAGCACCCGCCAGCATTGCTTTTTCTCCCACTTCACCAAATTCCTTTCCGGTCCGGCTTAATCTTTTTGCATGGTGCTCCATACTGGTAAAAGCTCTACCCATGACAGAAGAAGCCTTGTCATTTGCAGTAAGTAGGAGTGCTATTTTAAGATTCTTGTCCATTATTTTTCATTCCTTCTTTAAAAGCGTCTGCTTTCTCTTTTTCAAGTTTTAAAGCCGCATTATACCATTCTTCAACCTCCTTAGTATGCCAATCCAAAAGAACCAGAGGGTTTTGGCTATAATAAGCAGCAGTAAAGGCAATAACCATACTGCTGCACCCTAAAAATTTAAATCACTATTCATTGCCACTAATAACTGATAATCCTTAAACATCAGATCCTGCACCTCTTCAATAATTGTTTTCTTACCGTCCAGGGTAGTTGAAACTGTAATTACTGACATCTGGTATAATTCAGGGTCTTTCCCCATTATCCTGGTAATATCCTTTGCTTCTTTTGCTTTGATACTTCTTACAACAGCCAATTTTTTACAAACCGGAAGCATTACAGTTTTCGTTTTACCTCCGTTGGGATAATCCTTCGTTGTAATCTTTAAAGCTTCATCTTCTTCCGAAGAGAAATAATATCCATTTTCGTCCGGAGCAGATGGATAAGCTTTTTCAGATGATACTTCCGTTTCAACTTTTTTAACTTCTTTGATTTCATTTTTCATTCTGAATTGTTGTTTTTAATAAAAAAGGCTGGCCGATGTTTGTACGGTCAGCCTTTTTAGGTTTAATTAATTATTTTATTGTCCGATATTTGCTCTGTATAAAGCCAACTGATCAACACCATTCACTAAGAATTGATTTGCAAAGCCATCAATTTCAATCAAAGGATTACCATCAACTTCTAACCGGTAATATGTACAGCTATATTCTGAAGACTGATCCGGATTATCGTTTTGCTTCAATGTGATTCCCGGTAAAACATCTTTAAAGCGAACTGTTAAAAAAGCTACAGCAGCTACTTCAGCAATTTTACCACTGGAATCCCATGTTTCAAGGCTTCCTCTTACTTGAATCTGGCTGGTATTGAATGGGCTACCGAATTGTGCGATAAGATCAGGATAAACGGCATTCCATTTTACAGAACCACCCATCTTTTCAAATCCACTTGGCAATTCCAAAGCCATCTGTAACCCCAAAACTTTAAAATCAACAAAAGACCCTTTGATAGTAGGAAGGGTAATTTCTTCCACCTTACCTAATAAACTATTTCCGGAATTATATACATTGGCATTTGTAAGCCTGTTTACATTTACGCCCATTGCTTTTAATTGAATTGATTAAGTAAACTTGTGTCTAATACAAAATCATATGTAATCCTTTCTGTTGGAGTAGGAGCATTGTAAACAATTTGAAATGTTACATGTCCGTTTGCCAATTCAGAAGATGAATTATCTGATTTATTATATACAACCTTGCTACCTGGTAAAACTGCTCCTCTTTGAATTAAAGTACGGATGAAAGTATTACCTGCTTCCCTGATTGTATCAACTTGGGCCTGTGCAAGTGGTTTATCCATATATGGCAAAGAAGCCAGTTCAA
>Ga0364887_10365_pt1 | contig 23597 bp, 24 predicted proteins | sample ExccelJu500001D4_4_FD_206924 | JGI IMG/M metagenome (GOLD analysis project Ga0364887, IMG submission 206924) | Enriched cells from Trout Bog Lake Hypolimnion, Wisconsin, USA - BchlTB.July23.5000.01.D4 | ecosystem: Environmental > Aquatic > Freshwater > Lake > Hypolimnion/Profundal zone | place...
TATTTTTTATTCATGTGGAGGGCAAATTAGGTGGCAAGGTTTAATTAATTTAGAATCTAAACCTAATAAAATATTATATATTTCTTATGCTGAACCTTTGAATAAAGAATGGATTTCTGTTTTTTTCAATTCTGCAAATATTAAAATAAAAAACGAATACTTTAATTCTGATATAAATAAATGGAAAATAAATATTTTAACAAATTCCCATGGTGATTATGCCTTGGAAGCATTGAATTATACCGATCATATATATGGTCGAAATGATATATATATATCTATTATTGACCTTGTAAAGTAACTTATTTTTTAAATTAAATCCATATCAATGAATAATAAAAAAATTAAAGTTGGGATTGATGCAACTAATATTAGAGCAGGTGGCGGCATCACTCATCTTATGGAATTGCTTGACGCACTTAATCCCGTCTATATTGATATTGATGCGATTATCGTATGGGGTGGAAGTTCCACCTTAAATCAGCTGAAAAATCAATCTTGGCTCCTTAAAAAAAATCCATCCATGCTAGAAGGCGGAATTCTAAGCCGGACTTATTGGCAGTTTTTTCACCTATCCAATGCCGCTCGATCAGATGAATGTGATGTTTTATTTGTTCCTGGCGGAAGCTATGCTGGTAATTTTCACCCCGTAGTAACCATGAGTCAAAATCTTTTGCCTTTTGATTTTGTTGAGATATGGCGTTATTTTGGTAAATTAAAATTTTATAAATTGCTTTTATTGCGCATCACTCAATATTTATCTTTTAAGCGCTCTGAAGGAGTTATATTTTTAACAGAATATGCTCGTAAAGTTATCATTAATTCCACTGATGATTTTTATGGAAATACCTGCATTATTCCTCATGGAGTTAATATTCGTTTTGATTGCCCACCCAAATTCCAACGTGATATTTCTTCGTATAGCAATAGCAATCCATATCGCTTCTTATATGTTTCAATAATTGACCTGTATAAACATCAATGGAATGTTGTTGAGGCAGTTTCTCTTCTGAGGGGTAGGGGGATTCCAATAGCGCTTGACTTAGTGGGCCCATCATACCCGCCAGCACTTTTAAAACTTAATTCTATAATGAATCGTGTTGATCCCTATAGGCATTGGGTTTGCTACCATGGACCTGTTGCATTTGATGGGCTTCATACAATTTATAAAAATGCTGATGCTGGTATCTTTTCATCTAGTTGTGAGAATATGCCAAATATTCTAATAGAAAAAATGATATCTGGCCTACCTATAGCCTGCTCAAATAGGGGCCCTATGCCTGAAGTTCTTGGTAGTTCAGGGGTATATTTTGATCCTGAAGATCCTATTGACATTGCTAATGTATTGCTTGAGTTGGTCAATTCTTCTGCGATGCGCACAAGCCTTTCTGGAGATAGTTACAAGCGGGCTAAAAAATATTCCTGGGAGCATTGTGCCGTTGATACATTTGGTTTTTTAAACGAGATTTCAAGAAAGTACATCGCTAAAAGTTAAAGAGAAAAGTTTTAAATTTATTCATAAATTAGTTTTAGATTACTTGAGTTCTTTTGGTTTATTTCTTTACATGATTTTTCTGCCTCATCTGTCCATGTCTGGATAATGTATGCCCATATTTCTGTTAATTAAAAAAAGGAGTGAGTGTAATATTCAAGTTATACGATTGATTATTATGGGCCTTCTTGTTATCGTAAATAATTAAAATATAATAGCGTTAAAGTTAGCGGCCCTAATTTAATCACAAATGTTGGGTATAATAATTTTTCATTAATATTATTATAATTGCCATGAAAAATATTATCTTTTCATTATCCCTCACGTTGTGTTAGATGCTGCTAGTAATATGTCTTCTCGCTAAAAATACTTAATAATGCAGATATAATAAACTAGAAATTTCAAATTTACCGACTTAAAAAGAATTTTTCGTGTTGATTTTTTATATTAAATTGAAATTTATTGCTTGGTAAGGCTTATGGTAATTTTTTTCATCCATTTAGAATAACGTAGTCCAATATTGATTTAGGTTTCAATATTTTTTTAACGCACCAAAACTTAATTTTTTGGATTTACGAGAGGGTATTTGAATGTTCAAAGATGGAGTTTTATTAATTTCTGGTGGCACTGGTTCTTTTGGTAATGCAGTTCTTGGGCGCTTTCTCGAGTCCAATCTTCGTGAGGTTCGTATTTTTAGTCGTGATGAAAAAAAGCAAGATGACATGAGAAGAGCCTACAGTAACCCAAAGTTAAAGTTTTATATTGGCGATGTACGTGATTATCAGTCTGTGCTAAATTCAGTTCGTGGCGTAGATTTTATTTTTCATGCTGCCGCACTAAAGCAGGTTCCATCATGTGAGTTTCATCCGCTGGAGGCTGTTAAAACTAATATTCTTGGCACTGAAAATATGTTGGAGGCAGCTATTTTGTGTGGTGTAAAGAGGGTGGTTTGTTTGAGCACTGATAAGGCTGTCTATCCTATTAATGCTATGGGAATTAGCAAGGCTATGATGGAGAAAGTAGTAGTTGCTAAATCTCGCTCTTCGACTAAAACTGTGATTTGTGCTACTCGTTATGGCAATGTGATGGCTTCACGCGGTTCAGTAATCCCCCTTTTTGCAAATCAAATTCGTGCTGGTCATGCGATTAGCATTACTGATCCGAATATGACCCGGTTCATGATGACTTTGGACGATGCAGTTGATTTAGTTCTGTATGCATTTGAGCATGCCAAGCCCGGCGAGATTTTTGTCCAGAAGTCTCCGGCTGCTACGATCGACACATTAACTAGGGCGCTGACTGATTTACTTGGCGCCTCAAATCACCCCATTCGTGTCATCGGCACTCGCCATGGTGAAAAGTTATTTGAATCCTTGTTGAGTCGTGAGGAGATGGTCGCAGCAGAAGATTTGGGTGGTTATTATCGCGTTCCTCCTGACTTGCGAGATTTGAATTATGGTAAGTTTGTTGACCAGGGTGAGGTACTTATATCCGGGGCAATTGAATACAATTCGCACAATACAACTCGATTAAATATTGATGGCATGAAGGAATTATTAATGAAATTACGTTTCATTCAGGCGGCAGTTTGTGGCGAGATGAATGATCCTGAAGAATAGTATGAAAGTTTTGGTTACTGGTGTAAATGGTTTTATTGGTCGAAACCTAAAACTATATCTTTCTGAGCGTAAGGAGATTGTTGTGATTCCTTTTACGCGTGATGACGACTTCGCCGAGCTTCCTTCTTTAATTCACGATGTAGATTTTATTTTCCATCTAGCGGGTGTTAATCGTCCCGAAGACCCCATCGAATTTATTATGGGTAACGTTGATTTCACGCAAGCACTTTGTGATGCAATCGCTAGGAGTGGCCGTGTGATTCCACTGATTTATGCCTCGTCCACACAGGCGACTCAAGACAATTCATATGGAATCAGTAAAAGGGCCGCCGAAGATCTGCTACTTGATCTCCAGAGCGCAAATGGTAATCCTGTTTATGTATTTCGCCTTCCAAATGTTTTTGGTAAATGGTGTAGACCAAACTATAATTCAGTTGTAGCTACTTTTTGTCATAGTATTGCGAATGATCTTCCCATGCAAATAAATGACCCAACGGTAGTGCTGACGCTTGTTTATGTGGATGATGTAGTTAATCGTTTAATTCAGCTCATGGATGGTGCGGATTCTACTCCGGATGCAGCTGGCTTTGAGATCGTGGGTCCTCAGTACACAATAACGGTTGGTCAATTGGCCCAGCATCTGCAGGCATTCAAAGATAGCCGTGCAACTTTGCTAACTGAGCGTGTGGGCGTAGGGCTAGAGAGAGCTTTGTATTCGACTTATGTCAGCTATTTATCCACAAACTTATTTGCTTACTCAGTTCCACGTCATAGTGATGCTCGGGGAACATTTGTTGAGATGTTAAAGACGCCAGATTGCGGTCAATTTTCATATTTTACTGCTCATCCTGGTGTGACCCGGGGTGGACACTACCATCATACTAAAACTGAGAAATTTTTAATTATTAAAGGCAAAGCTCTTTTCAAGTTTAGAAATATGAATACTCAAGAGGCATTTGAGTTGGTGATATGCGATGAGGATGCTTCCATTGTTGAAACTATCCCCGGTTGGACGCACGACATTACCAATATTGGGGGTGATGAAATGCTTGTAATGCTTTGGGCTAATGAGATATTTGATCACGCCTATCCTGATACTTATGCTTGTCCTCTATAGGCAAATAACATCATGAAAAAATTAAAAGTCATGTCAGTTGTCGGCACGAGACCTGAGATCATTCGCTTATCTCGTGTGCTGGCTATCTTGGATAAACATTGCGATCATATTTTAGTTCATACTGGCCAGAATTATGATTACGAGTTAAATCAGATTTTCTTTGACGATCTTGGGATTCGTAAGCCGGACTATTTTCTTAATAGCGCTACAAATAGTAATAGTGCTGCCAACACAATAGGAAACTTGATTACTGCAGTTGATAAAGTTTTGGCTGAATTGCAGCCAGATTGCATGTTAGTTCTCGGAGATACCAATAGCTGCCTATCTGTTATCCCCGCCAAACGGCGCAAGATTCCCATCTTCCACATGGAGGCCGGAAATAGATGTTTTGATATGCGGGTGCCAGAAGAGGCGAATCGCCGAATTGTCGATCATACGGCTGATATTAATCTAACTTATAGTACTATTGCGCGAGATTATTTATTGCGAGAGGGGTTGCCTCCAGACCAAGTGATTAAAACTGGTAGTCCAATGTATGAGGTTTTGGAGCATTATCTCCCCCAAATTGAATCGTCAAATATATTGAGTAAGCTGGGGCTTGTGGCTCAGGGTTACTATGTTGTTAGTGCTCATAGGGAAGAAAATATTGAGCCTGATCGCGCATTTGCAAAGTTGGTAGGGATACTTAACTTCGTAGCTGAAGATAATAATTTGCCAGTGATTGTTTCAACTCATCCGCGTACTCAGAGGCGAATAGATGCCTCTGGCATTGAATTTCATCCGCGGATTCAGTTGCTTAAGCCTCTAGGGTTTTTTGACTATGTGAAGTTGCAAACTTCTGCCAAGGCTGTCCTGTCAGATAGCGGAACTATTAACGAGGAATCTTCCATATTAAACTTTCCTGCACTTACCTTACGGGAGGCACATGAACGTCCTGAGGGGATGGAGGAGGCATCAGTAATGATGGTGGGGTTGGAAATAGATCGAGTACGCCAAGGATTAGATATTTTGAGCTCTCAATTACGAGGGGCAAAGAGAGGTATGCGGCTGGTTGCCGATTACAGCATGCCCAATGTCTCAGACAAGGTTTTGCGAATTATTCACAGTTATACCGATTATGTGAATCGGGTTGTGTGGAAGAAGTATTAATATGCGTTTGTTAATTGTTTCTCAATATTTTTGGCCGGAGAACTTTAGAATCAATGACCTAGCTCAGGAGTTGAGTAATAGAGGGCATGAGTTGACAGTTCTGACTGGATACCCAAATTACCCTCGGGGTCAAATATTCAAGGAATTTATAAATGCGCCATATCAGTTTTATCTATATGGAAGGGTGAAGGTCATCCGTGTTCCGCTTTATCCACGTGGTAGCAACTCGTTAAGTCTATTTCTAAACTACATGTCATTTGCATTGACGGCCTGCATTTTAGGGCCGTGGAAGTTGCGGGGGCAATCGTTTGATTTGGTATTTACCTATCAGCTATCGCCCGTGACTGTCGGTCTGCCTGGAGCCTTTTTGGCGTGGATCAAAAAGGCTCCGATGGCGATGTGGGTGCTGGATTTGTGGCCTGATACGCTGAAGGCTATTGGGCTTATAAAGTCACCCAAGATGCTTAATTTGGTTGGCAAGTTGGTCGCCTTTATTTATGGACGGTGCGATTTGGTATTGTCTCAGTCTCGCAGTTTTATTCCAAAAATCCTGGAGTTGGCTGGTGGCTCAAAGCCAGTGATGTACTTTCCAAGTTGGGCTGAAGAAGTTTTTACGCCTGCCGTAGTATCGCCTGCGCCAGAAGTGCCCTTGCGTTTGGATTTATTTAATGTAATGTTTACTGGAAATTTGGGTGAGGCGCAAGATTTTGTTTGCATTTTGGATGCAGCAGAAAATCTGAAGCATCGGTCAGATATACGTTGGTTGATTGTTGGGGATGGGCGACTGTCCGGTTGGTTAGTTTCAGAAATTCAAAGACGAGGTTTGAATAAGAGCGTTATAACTCTAGGGCGACATCCGGTTGAGCGAATGCCAGAGTTTTTTGCTCACGCAAACGCTATGCTTGTCACCTTGGCGGATCAGGAAATTTTTTCTATGACCATTCCAGGTAAGTTGCAATCATATTTGGCAGCGGGCTTACCTGTAATTGCGGCACTTAATGGCGAGGGGAGGGATGTCATAATCCAAGCCAATGCTGGCCTCACTTGTGAATCAGGAAATGCAGTTGAGTTAGCTCGGATTGTGGGGGAGATGTCTTCATTATCTTCAGATGCTTTACGCAAGATGGGTCAGAGTGGATTGGCGTTTAGTCGCAGGATGTTTGATCGGAAATCTTTAATTGATCAGGTCGAAAAGCAGTTGCAGAATTTGTGTACATTAAGAAATTTTTCGATAGGAATTTAACATTTTTTGTCATTCATGGGGCTGTGAATTTTCGAATCAAATTGTCTAGACCTCTTAAATGTCTTAGTTTTTTAGTGGAGGTTCAAATGCTAAAAAACAAAAACTCGCACACTTCAAATTAATTGCAAGCTGTCTGCAGCTAAATTTTAAATACCCTAAATAGTCCAAAAGAAACTCATTTTCCTGCAATGCCTTACTATGGGTAAATTGTATTTGGACGTGGGGCTAAACTGATGGTAGTTGAATTAAGTGCGTGATAAATCCTTTATTAAATGGAATCTTACTGTTTGCTAAAAATTTGATGAAACGATCCTTTGACCTTGTAATGAGTTTTTTAGCGCTGACAATATTTTCCCCGCTGATTATCGTGGTTACACTGCTCGTTAAGTTAACCTCTAAAGGTCCAGCCCTCTATTGGTCTGACCGAGTGGGGGTGCGTAATATTGTCTTTAAGATGCCAAAATTTCGCACGATGAAACTTGGAACTCCTGCTGTGGCAACTCACTTACTTTCTGGATCAGGTCAATACTTAACACAAGCGGGTTCATTTTTACGAAAATCTAGCTTAGACGAATTGCCGCAACTATGGAGTATCTTGGTTGGTGATATGAGTTTTGTTGGGCCACGCCCAGCACTGTTTAATCAGGATGATTTAATTTCCTTGAGAACTCAGTATGGGCTTGATAAGTTAGTGCCAGGATTAACGGGTTGGGCACAAGTAAATGGCCGTGATGAATTATCAATCCCAGTTAAAGTGCAATATGAGTTGGAGTATCTGAATAAGCAGTCTTTCTGGTTTGATATGAAGATATTGGGCTTGACCTTTTTAAAGGTGATTCGGCGGGCTGGAGTTTCTCATTAGGCTGGGTATTTTAGAGTATGCGATCTGTTTTTCTATTTTGCCACTTCTGTCCAGTAGAGTGCCTTATTAAGAGCTTTTTAGCTTTAGTGGGTTGCGCTTTTTACGTCGCCGCCTTTCATGGGTAAGGCAAAAGTGATTCCACGGCTAGGCTGCTGGGTATAAGCCAAAGCACTCAATTTGAAATCTGCTGCCTAAATTTTTCTGCATCCCAATTGAGTAACGCATGAATCGCAGTATCGTCTAATGGTGCTAAGTCGGCATCAGGCGCTACGCGGCTGATCACATCGTAGTAACAACCTAGCTGTGCGGTTTTGGTCAAGCTGAAATCGGGCCTTACAAATACACCCGTATTTTCAATAAAAATCAGCTCTGGCCAATCTGCTAAATCATGCTCTTGCGCAATACAGTAATTCCAAGAAGAATAAGTAAATGCCTTTGGCCCCAAAAAGACCGCATGATCAGGAAAGAGCACCCAACCGGATTGTAGTCTTTTAAATAGAACGGGATCGAGTGCAAGCTGTTGCACCTCGACATCAGGAAAAGCAACATAATGCTGCGCACACTTGGGGGCGACGGCAGGCAGTATCTTTGAAAAAGGGCCCTGCTTAGACACCTTCTCGGATCGGAAAATATCCGTGATACTTTGCAAAAGTGACTCTATCCCTCGAATCGAATTGCCGCCAATCACAATGCCATGATTCTTTAAAAAAATCACATTGGTATTGGGTTGTCGCTTTAATGTGTGAGCAATTACTTGGGCTAATTCTGGGCCGGGCTTTTGATATCCAACGAAAGCAGTATGAATAGCCGATTGCTTTGCTTCTTTAAATAGCTGCTGGATCGATGCTTGACTATCTCGAGTCACTAAATGCGCAAGGGCATCAATCGCGTGTAAGTGGACCACAATTGTTTGCGGCATGAGCGCATGCAAAATCGTTTCAATCGAGGGTCTCAGTGTCTGCTCGCCAACGACCTGTGGTGTGACATCAAAGTTTTCAAGGGACAGGGCGTGAGTAAGATCTATCAAATTGACCGGCACAAATAGATCTTCTTTATCTGCGTTAGCGAGCCAAGTGCCAGAGCCCTTCACCCAAAGGACGCCATCCTCTTTCCAGGAGACATTGCCGCCGGCCCCTTGGACCAGGAGGCGATCTTTGCCCAGCGTGGCACAAAATTGGCTAATATCGTGGTGGGTGTTAGTCATTGTAGGCGGAGGATTTACTTGGCTGCACCCAGCTTGGCTATGAGCTGGCGCAATTCTGTGAATTCTTTAAAACTCGCATCAGGGGCGTTAAGTCCCTCTCCGATATCTACGCCATCGTGCAATTTTTGCAAGGTGACGGCATTGATCTTTTCTTTACTACCGCGAATGTCATTAATGGGGTTATCACCAATCATCCAAATGCAGTCGCCCTTAGGTTGCATTTTCTCTAAAGCGATTTGAAAAGGGGCTTCGTGGGGCTTATCAAAGCCTGCCTCCTCACTAGTCACAATGAAATTGAAATAGTGATCCAGGCCAAAGTACACCACCTTTCGAAACTGAATCTGAGCTGTCAGATCAGTCACGATGGCTGTGGGTATGCCGAGCAGGCGTAAGTCGTCTAGCAACTCTTTCACATCATCAAAGAGGGTGGCATTAGCCAAGAAGGTGCGCCAGTAGGTTTGCTCAAAATCTAAGGCGAGCAGCACTTGGGATCCTAGTCCCATGATCTCTAACATGCGCTGTAAGTAGAGCAGACGACTATGCGATGAGGCGGTATGACCTAAGCGGGTTTTAATTTGTTTGCGCCCCTCCTTAAAGGCGACATCAAAATCCTTTGCGCTAATCGAGAAGGTTCCCATCACCTTTTCTTTAACCGCCTGCTGAGCGGCTGCATGTGCTGGATCATAGGGGTAAAGGGTGTTATCGGTATCAAAGAGTACCGCATCAGGTAGGCGCATAAAGCGATTTTGGTCAGCAATTTGGATCATATAAATCTTCTAGTCAGCGCTTGGTTGATATGAGATAGGGTAATGAGCTGCATCAGACCTAATACCCCATTTTGCCATTGAGGCTGGAGATCTAAGAACTCGAAGATTTGAGGGCAAATCAACCTTGCAGCCATTTGAATGTCCTGAGCAGAGGTTTCGCCCTCAATACTGAGTTCCACTTCAGAGACATCGGCATTAGTGTTCATATCCACATGCAGACCACAGACGCCTATCAGCACCCTTTTAAGTGAAATCTCATTAAATCCATGACGGGATTTGACAACCAGCTTTAAACGCGGTGGGTTAGATTCATTGGCATTATTGAGGGCACTTGGGTTAATCGGGCGAAGACTAAAGATCAAGTCCGCAAAAGCGACTTGAGGCCTGATGAATTTCTCAGAATCAGGCTTGCGCTTTGCCAAGGCATCTAGCACCCGCTCAATGGTGTAACCGCGTGTATTTACATCCCTTTGTACCTTGAAGTAAGTACGTAAACCTTCATCGATATCAAGGTAAATGCTGAGGTCGTAACACTCGCGCAAGATTGGAAGATAGAGGGCATGCAGTCCACTAGAAATAATGATGTCATTGCTTTGGACAGTAAATGGCCTGCCCATCTTGCCGGTATCATGGTCATAATGACTGGCTTGTACTGATCTGCCATCCGTCAGAGAAACTAAATTTTTAGCAAAACTCTCTAAATCATTTGCGGCTGGATTGATGTGAGTCATCACTTGCCACATTGGTTGATGGCGATCCCAGAGGTGATAGTCATCCCCAGAAATAGCTGCCACCGAATGGGAGCCAAAGAGGCCGCTAATGGCATTAGCAAAAGTATCTTTGCCAGCCCCAGAATCACCAGCAACACCAATTACAAAAGGCTTGCGACTCAGGCGAAAGAAATCATTGCGAATCACGGTCTCGCGCCAAATCCGAATGGCTAAAATAATTCCTGTGGCCACTAAGGCCGTATGGGTGAGTGAGGATAGGCGAGAATTAATCCACTCGGTATTACTGATCTGTTGGCCTGCATTAGCGTGAAATCCCAATATGTGCATCACTAAATCGATCTGTTGGCCACCCACAAATAACAGGGCGCTGAAGACATAAAGCGCAGAAAAAATCGAGGTGATATAAACGGCTGCCCGATCGCCGGATACTTGATAAGAGACGAGTAAAGGCAAGATCCAGATAAACCAACCCGGTGAAGCTGGTGTTAATAACACCACCAATAAAAAGGCCATGCCCAAGATGGCATTAAAGAGCTCAAAGTTCATGCGCTTGACTCTCCAGGCGGCATAGAGCATCAGCAAGTAGGCCAGCGGCACTAAATACACTGAGGTATTGCGAACTAGACTAATCGAGAGCTGGTAAATCTTTTCTACTTCGGGGTTACTCGCCAGCATGCTCAGACCAGCTTGAGAGAACAGAAAGGGTAAGAAGAAAATCGCTAATCCAAGCGCGAGACCAGCCAGATATTGACTGAAAATTTGGCGAAGATTGCGATTATGAAACAGATAAATCAGAAAGAAAGGCAAGCTCAAAATCATACTGAGCTTTGCGGAGATAGCGGCTACTAACACCACGCCCGAGAACAACAAGCGTTGACCCCTGAGAAGGTAAATCGCACTCATCAATAAAAACACCGGAATGATGTCGTTATAGCCCAGCCAGTAGCTAGCAATGAGACTAATCGGAGAGAGCCAGTAGATCGCAAGTAAGACCCAGTCTTTGGGATTGAGTAACTTACGGAGGATTAAAAGCAAACCAAAATCAGCGGCAATCAAACTCGCGCCATAACCATAGGCCAGGGGAATGGAAAGTAACTTACAAGCCAAGCTAAAGGGCAAGAGAAAAAGCCACATGGCATAGCCATAAGGAAAGGCGGCTGCAGTACCTCCTTGACTCAGCCACGCTTGCCAAGGATCTAAGCTTAAAGTACTGATGCTATTACTCAGAAATGGGACAAACCATTGACCAACGGGTGTGGGCAACACCAGCGATATTAATGCTAAACGCAGGAGAAGCCCTATTAAAAAGAGGGGGCTCTGGCGGTAGGCAAGTAATTTTTTCATCAGTGGTTTATAAGGTTCTGCAGGTACTCTTTCCAGAGCTCAGGCTGTTTGGTGCAAATAGCTTCCGGCTTAATCGAGCGCTCACGCAGTAAATTGGCAAGCAGGGGAATTTCCACCTCGGCAGGGCGACCCTGCAGTTCTGGAGAAACCAGGCACAACTTAAAGCCAGCCTCTTGCAAGCGCTTGGCATCGTTACCCGTGAGCGGGAAGTGGGTAAAGCAGTCAACCCAGACCCAGTCAATTTTTCCAGCGAGGGTAAGTGCAGTTTCAATCGATTCAAATTCGGAGACGCGCACAGCGCAGTGGTGCTCACCGAGTTTTGAGCACTTAATCAGAAACGGAAAGGATTGATCTAGGAAAAAATAATCTGTGATGTGGTGTTGCTTCATCAGTTCAATTAAGCGAGCCTCTAGACCTTCTTCTTTGACATTGAGAATCAGGGTGTTATGGTGATAGTGCTTGAGCCATACCTCAAAGTCTTCCCCAGAAGCCAAGGGGTCATGGTGAATGATCAGCTTCCCGTCATTAGAGCGAATGTCGACCTCAACGCCGTACTCCCTTGAGGTAGCTTTTAATTCTTCGATAGTGTTGCGCCGGTGAGCAATGAACTTCATTAAGACAGCCTTTTTTTGAGCTCAAAACTAAAGTCGATGGTTCTGCGGATAAATTTCCATTTACCCGTCCAATTGACATTCCAGTTTGAGACGCCATGGGCTCGCTTACCAAATTCTACGGGAAAGCGGTAAACTGGCAAGCCTTGATGGCGCGCTGTGAAATAGACATACAAATCTAGGGAAAAATCATGCGGGGGATTTACCCAACTCTCAAAAAATGGCCTGGAGAAGATATTAGGCTGGGCATTAATGTCCCAAAGGCGGGTACGCAGTAAAACGGTTTCAAAAACGCTCATGCCAATCGTAAAGATGACATCGGCCAAGGGGCGCTTAATACGTTGACCTTTGACGTAGATGGCATTACCCCGTGCCTTAAATATCTCTAGGCCCCTGAGGACATCCTTGGGATCGGTTTGCATGTCGGCATGGGTCCAAGCTAGAAGGTCGCCTTTGGCTACTTTTAAGCCAGACAGAATGCCAAAGCCATAGCCTTGGTTGACGAGTATGCGAACAGTGCGACAGTGTGGATAGCTTGGTAAAAGCTTCTCAAGCACCTCAGAGCTATTGTCAGAAGATCCATTGTCTACCAAGATGACTTCAATATTAGAGCTGTCGCCTAAAGTTGAGCAACGATCCAATAAGAGAGGTAGATTTGCTGCTTCGTTATAACAAGGAATGATGAGGGAAAGTTTCACGAAAAATAACAAAGAAGGGGGTGTTAAGAATGAATGCGCTTGCGATTGGTAAAGACAAAAAATTTCATGCCAATAAAATTGAGCGTAGCTGAAACTCCGGTGGCTAAGACAAAAGCAATCAAGAGAATGTATTCGGGGGTGATAATCACATCACTCAGCCAAGAAATACTAAGGTAGTTGATGGCAATATTTGCACTTAGGCCTAGGATATAAACCAAAATAAATCGAATAACGCTTCCTGAGCTAGTAGCTTGCTGCTGGAAGGTCCAAAATAGATTGGCAAAGTAGGCGAAGATTGTCCCGCCGATAAAACCTACTCCCTTGGCGATGTTGACGCTATTGAATCCTAATGGGTTGAAATGCATCAGGGCGCGGTAGATTAAAAAATCAATCAGTACCGTTAACAAACCCACGATTAAAAAAATGGCTAGCTCTCGTTGAATGGGCTGTGTCATCAGCTTACTTTGGAAGAGCTGGGGTGAGTGGGGCATAGCGCTCAAGCAGGGCTACCAAAGCAGATTGATCTATTCGGGAATCATGCTCCAGACGATAGGGGTGATGAACCCACTTGTGAAAGCAAGACTGCCAGTACTCAAAGGTCTTGAGATCGTTTGGGGTGCCCCAAGAGATAAAGCTATCGACTTCCAGTAGATAACAACGCAGACCCAAGGCAATCGCATCATTAATACATGAGTCTAAGTAGAACTCGCCATTAATGCGCCCATTACGCGCAATCAGCGTATCAATCGCCCGCCGTGCATCACCAGCGTGTTTAAAGGTAAAAGTGCCAATCACGATCGGGTCTGTTGCTGGTGAGGCTAAAGGGGTTTTAACAGAGATGTTTGCAATCAAGCCATGAGTATCGGCATCAATCCAACCAAACATCTGTGGCTTACGTACGGCATTGGTATGCCCTCGTGCACCCCAGACAATCACATCAACTTCGGGCTTGTCAATCAGCGCTTGGTAGGCCATGTGATTAAAGAGGACTCCGTTATCACAAGCACCAAAAGTGATTGGAGATAAATCATCTTCTTCATTACCCGAGTTCAATTTTTCAAGCTCATCTAAGCCAAAGAGGGCCGTACAAGCTTGCCCCTCAGTAACGCCGGGCACAAGGATGATGATGGCATTGGGAAAGCATTCCTTAATAGAGGCCTCAATGCTCTCGAAGCCAGACATATCTGCACGCAACACGAGCGACTGGTGTTTTGATCTAGGCAAGTCCTCAATAGCTTGCATCGCCATGGCCTTGCCAAAAACAGGAATAAGGGGTTTAGTCAGTGTGTACCCCTCATCAGCAAAGCGCTGACCCATACCCGCCATGGGAATGACGAGAGAGCCTAAGGCAGGCGCTATTGCTTGTACATTCAATAATCTGTTAAAGGTATCTGACCAGGAGTTGTATTGTGCCAAGTCATCAGGTGTACCCCACTGCATAAAATGCTGCAATGGATAGACTGCAACCCTTTTGCCTTCAGCGAACATAGGCTTGTAAGCTAAGCTCACATAAAACTCACCACCAACATTGAGGTCTTGATCCATAGTTTGCTCAAACGCGTCACTCATGATCTGGGCACTAGCAAAATAATAGGTGCCGCTCGAAGCAAACTCTTCCATGCGGTTATCGGTATAGGATTGCTTCTCTTGGATATCTAGGATCCAAGCACTATCCATCGCCCCCGTATTTTTTCCGACTCCTACGCCAATACCCTCTACTTTTTTAATGTAAGCGTAATTGGTGGTTCCCAGGGTGTGCGGGTGAAATCCCTTGTAAGCCGGGATGGCCCCGTCGCAAGCGGTATCTTGCACAAAGGACTTGAAGTGGTCCCAGTTCCAGTAGCAGGTGAAGTCACAGTAATTGACCACGACAGGCTGTTTGGGCTCGAGTAGGTGCTCGATCTGACGTACGGCAAAGATTGGCCCTAACTTATGGGCTGGGATACCCACAATCCGACCAGTAGGGCAGAGCTCACCCAGGATTTGCGCCATCTTATAATCAGGGTTGGCTAAGTGATCTTCATTGCATATAAAGGTGAAATCTGTTTCTCCCGGAAACAGATCAATCACATGCCCAATGATGGGCTTGCCATTTACCTCAATTAAGGGCTTGGGAAGGCTATAGCCAGCGCGACGAAAGCGCTCACCAAAGCCAGACATGGGAATAACAATTTGCATTGAATTCTTAGAGTTGATTTAACTTAGTATCAGATATAAATTTCAAAATCTTTAAACCTCATAAACCATGAGTATCCTACATTAACAAAAGAGATAGTCGCTAATGATCTGTATGATCATACAAGTTAGTTTCAGGGTCAACTGGTTGGGCGCAAGTAAATGACTGTGATGAATTATTAATCCCACTCAAAGTGCAATATAAAGTGGAACGTTTAGGTAAACAGTCTTTCTGGTTTGATGTGAAAGTACTGGACTTAAATTTTTTGAAGGCAGTCAGGCGAGCAGGATTTTCTCATTAGGCTTGTATTTTTGGTGTGTAACCCCACTTTTTGCTTTACTTTTCATTCGGGTTATACGGCTTTATACAAATAGGAATTTGTCTTCAATCGATTTTGAAATGTGAGTCTACTCTGTGGCACTAACGCCCATGCCCCCATTATTTGTCTATATAATTTATAATCAAACCCATGCCCATTAACGCGACTAAACAGTCATTATTAAACCTACCTCGCTCAGTTAAGAGGGGTGTAGTGATGTACTGTGATGTGATTATTTGCGCATTCAGTGTTTGGCTTGCCTTTGGGCTTCGTTTAGACCAGTGGGGCTATTTTCAAGGTCAGCAGTGGATGGTTCTCATTGCCGCCATTGGATTTTCATTCCCCCTCTTTATTGCATTTGGCTTATACCGAGCTATTTTTAGATATGTTGGCTCGGCTGCACTTGCTTCCATGGCACGTGTTTTCATCACTTACACGAGCTTATTCTTCTGCACATTTACACTCTTTGGAGTGGATGACGTGCCTCGGTCAATTGGAGTCATTCAACCCATCCTCTTATTTATCGGAATTGGCACCAGCCGATATTTTGTGCGTTATTGGTTAGGCAATATCAATAATGTTCAAAAGTCTTTTCATCAAGCCCAACCTATTTCGCTGATATATGGAGCCGGCTCAGCGGGTCGTCAATTGGCATCGGGCTTAGCTAGCAATAAGGAAATGTTGGTCAAAGGCTTTATTGATGATGATCCTTATTTGCAGGGAAGTACCGTTAATGGAATTTCTGTATACCCTAATAGTGGTTTTCAAGATCTGATCCGTCGACTAGATATTACGGATGTGCTTTTGGCTATTCCCTCTGCGAGCCAACATCGCAGAAGCGAAATTATTACTTCATTAAACGGATGTGGTGTACGTGTTCGCACCTTGCCAGGACTCATTGATTTGGCCTCTGGTCGGGTGAGAATTTCGGACTTACATGATCTGGATATGAATGACTTGCTCGGAAGAGCGGTGGTTCCGCCGGATGTTAGGCTATTAGAAAAAAATATTCGCGACCAACTTGATTGGTCACGGGAGCGGGTGGCTCCATTGGTAGCGAGCTCTGTCGTCAAATTATAAAATTTTCCCCTAAATCATTAATCCTGCTCGATAGTAGTGAGCACTCCCTCTATTTAATCTATGAGGAATTAAAGAAGGCTGTTACCGGGCTTAATGGGGATAATTTGGCGAATGGCGGTGATGATCAAGCTTCCCTACTACCTCACCCAGCTTTGCCAATCAAGTTGGTGGCTTGCTTAGCTTCAGTTCGAGATAGCGATTTGTTGCGAAAGATCTTTAGAGCGCATCAACCCACTACGGTCTTTCATGCGGCAGCTTATAAGCATGTTCCATTGGTAGAGCAAAATCCCGCTGAAGGCATTCGGAATAATGTTTTTGGAACATTCACCTGCGCCCAAGCGAGTTTAGAGTGCGGTGTAAGTAATTTTATTTTAGTGAGCACTGATAAGGCTGTTAGACCAACGAATATCATGGGTGCCAGCAAGCGCATTGCCGAACTCGTTTTGCAGGCAATGGCAGATATTAAAGACGATAATTCAACCAATTTTTCGATGGTGCGATTTGGTAATGTGCTGGGCTCATCGGGGTCAGTAGCACCTCTTTTTAGCGCTCAAATTGCGGCTGGCGGACCCATTACCCTGACACATTCTGAAGTAACGCGTTATTTCATGACTATTCCTGAAGCGGCGCAGTTGGTGATTCAGGCGAGTGCCATGGCTGTTGGGGGTGATGTCTTTGTATTGGACATGGGCGAGCCCGTGCGCATTCATGATTTGGCTGTCAAGATGGTGTATTTATCAGGTCTATTGGTCAAAGATGAAGCTCACCCGCATGGCGATATTGAAATTGCCGTAACTGGTTTGCGCCCAGGGGAAAAGCTCTACGAAGAGCTCCTGATTGGGGATAATCCACAGCCAACAGCTCACCCCAAAATCATGAAGGCACATGAAGAATTTTTATCTTGGAGTGATTTACAGCAAGAACTTGAAAAGCTGAATGTTGCCTTGGATGCATGTGACGGTAAGTTGATTAGAGGCATGCTTAAAAAGTTAGTGCCAGGATATCAACCCAATGGCGATGCAGTAGATTGGAATGGGGGGGGGGGGAATTCCTAAACCATGAGTGCCCCATTTAAGCTTGATGTTTGCGCCATGATCTTGATGCACTTCTAAAATGGTGATGGATTATGTCAGTTAATGCATTTCTTTCTGATCTTAAGCAATTTTTTATAGATTCATTTACAAGTCCCGTGTATCAGGATGGGGTTTTGTATTTCATCATTGAAGAGCTGCCCAATCCAAGAGATTCTGGAATATTTAAAATTCTATGCGGTAGTGCCCAGATTGCTTTAGATGCGGTTACTCTAGATGAGCCGGGGGTTGTTATTGCCAATGAGCTCATTGGCCTACATGCCGCCACTATTCGCAAGTATCCATACCAAACAATTGAATATGTAAATATTACACCTTGGGCTCAGGAAAAAATTGAGGCTCGTATGGCAAGGATTGGCTTGAAGATCTAAAGAAGCTACTTTTTAAAAAATGTAGATCAGTTTAGGTAGTTTGATATGGGGATTGCATCTAATTATGAAAAATAATATAAATACTTTTGGTATCGTTTTAACGACGGCTGGATCTTTTTTAGTGTGGCATTACTTAACCGAGTTAAATTGGGCTGATAAAAACGCCTTTCTAAGGGGTGAGGGAAGAATGGTAATTCCATCGCCATCCAAAAAAGAAATTAATAAATTTAAACGCCAATTAATGCTATCAAAACTTGGGTTCGGATTAATTCTCGTGGGCGGTTTCTTTCAAATCTTAAGCAACTATATTGTCGATTAATTAGATTGACCCAATTAAAAGCTATTGAAATTTATTTAAAGTTGCTTTGTATAGAATTACCAATTCAGGGTATTTTTAGATCAAACCCCTAACTGCAGGAGTTGATATGCTCTACATACCGCATCACCGTATCTGACTTAGACCATCTCCCCCGCTGCATCATGGTTGGCATGCTTGCCCCTGAACTCAGTAAATCTTGTGCTGCACCTACTCGCATAGAGTGACCACTGATCCCCTTGATGACTGATTCATCTAACCCTGCTTTTCTAGCAATTCGTTTATAGATGCGATTAACTTGACCCCCACCCAGATATTGTGAAATATCACCCGCTCGGTTCAGGCCGCAGTAAATATTTTCCTGCCCTTCAGGAAGTTGCTTCATCCACTCCGTTAATGCAAGATGCGCTCTTTGACTTAGACGTAGCCATTTACCCATGGAATCTTGATCAGTTTTACTTTTTCTGAGTAGAATCGAGGTGCTCTCAATACCGTTTTTAATGCTTATCTTGACGTCTTTAACTTGCAGTGACACTAACTCGCTGCGCCTACATAGGGTGTCGTAAGCCACAAGTAATAATGCCTTATCTCGCAGGCCTCTGATGGAATCATCGGTAGCCAAGAGCATCTGATCTAGGATATCTAGATTAATGCTGCCCGCTTGTTTTGCAGAGCGCCCCAACTTGCGATGCATCCTTCGCATTTCAATGGTGACATCGGGATCCTTGGTGGGGTCATCCATGCGGTTGAGTTTATGAATAGTGGATATTCCACAGATGGCGCGCCGAATCCCAGCTGAACTTCGCTTGTTGTTTGTGAGCTTGGTAATGAAATTAGCTATAACTAAGGGGAGGGCAGGTAACGATTCTTCATTGTGATCTTCGCAAAATTGAATAAAGGCATTGAAGTCGGCCCTATAGGCTCGAATGGATGCATATGCGTAGGCACCTTCAATTTTCTCAAGGGTATTGGCCAATAGCTCCCTGGGATCAATTCTGATTTTTAAGTCATTTAGATTTGAATGGGCTAATGCTGATGCGTTGTTTGGTAGTTTCGTCATATATGGCTTTCTGTGGTCTGGATGGTTTACTTCTGGGTTTTCGGATATTTCTAGACAAATGTCTTAATACTGGGCAAAATCTTACTTCTGATGCTTTTTTATCTCCTTATTAATAAATAATTATGGTAAATAAGTAATTAATACTAATTATACAGCAAATATATCTTGATTACAAGCAATCAAATTCGTGCAGCGCGCGCCATGCTCCGGTGGAGTGGGAAAGATTTGGCGGAAAAAACAGGATTGGGCTTTTCAACTCTGATGCGCCTTGAGTCTTTAGAGGGAGTGCCTGGCACCCACTCAAAAACTCTAGAGGCAATTGAAAAAGCTTTTGAAAAAGCAGGGATTGAATTCATTGGCACTCCAGACTCCGGTGCCGGTGTGCGTTGGAAGGTTTAGTTTTTCTTGCTTTGACTCTGAAATAAGCGGTCACTATTAATTTGAACTCACAAGCCGTATTTGTTAAAAGAGTAGTCGCGATGGCGTGCAATGCTTATACAGCTTACCCCAGTCAAAAAAAACCAGTTCGCAATGTTGGATAGACAATAGCTTTTCGTTTGCCGCCGGTAAAAAAGGTCCAAAAGCTGACTATAAGGATACGAGGAGAGGGGCGTTCAATGTTTGGATCTGTATGCGGCCCACCACTAGAGATTAATAGCATTTGAGCTTAGCGCCAGTGAAAAACCCGTAAAAATTTAAACACCATTTCTCGCGGACTTTATATCAAGAAGATTAATCTGATTGATTTTATCTTTATGGATCACTATAGTGAGCCTTGCTGGATACTTGAACCGCATTTCACTAATCCGGAACGTCCACAACATTATCTTCAGTAGATCTTCGTCGCTGATGCTATTGTGCCCTTTAATCCGTGTAATACCAGATCCAAAGATGGTCGTAGATACGCTTTGCTGCGCATATACTTTGTTTACCTTATCCCAGAAATTAATTAAGAATTCTAAGTATTCTGGCATCGTAAGCTGCGCTCTGTTGCTGTCATCAAACTTGGAAAAAGCGGTCAGCAGATAATCCCTGTAGACGCATACCGTCCCGATCTGATGCCGCACCTTCCCTCCTAACTTTCTAGCTGGGTTACCATCAAAAACTTCGCCAGATTCAAAGGCATAACTTTCGATATAACGATCCAAGTCTAGGGTGGGTATATCAAGATGTTCCTTGATGAAAATGCCATTTAGCGACTTTTCAGCAATAATAATATTATCTACCTGAGTATCAAAGTACTCATTGAAAGCAATTGCTTTTAGCCCTGACTGCTGGAAAATGTCGCCCACTTTAATAGTAACGTCACTACCTTGTACGTTGATATCGATTTTATTCAGGTTATTAGACCAGCACCAAATTGCAACGTAAACTAGTAGCAACAATCCCAGAAAAATCCATCCGTAGGCATGCTTACATTCTTTTGGGATATCAATAAATAGCACGACCAGCGAGAGCGTGGCACTAACCACAGAGGTGGTCTTAAGGAAATATCCAACTATTCTTCTATCAAAGAAGCTTACTTTAGCCATAATTTTCCCTCACGTTCTTCGCAACAATTTTTTAAGGTGTATACGGAAAAATTTTGGGAGCAGTTTTTGTTGCGATCATAAAATTTTCATTGCGTAAGGACTGCTCAATAAGATTTTTATCCAATGGGATATGAAGGGTCGGCACCTTTATCATTGAATCCCTAAGGGCGGGTAGACCATCCCAAAGATTTTTTACTGCCGACTTTAATGAGCCATTAGTTAGAAGACTTTCTTTGGTGGCATATTCAGGATAGATCACGATGATTGGTAAACCTTGATAATTTATTCCGTAATCAATTTCTTCTCGGAGAGCTCTAGAATTGACCGTGTTTGAGCTAAGAAAAAGGATGACATTTTTTGAGTTATTAAGTCGTTCTCTAAGTCTTGGCTTTAATGTCAAGTCCCAATTGCTGTTGTCACGAACGTTATATGTCTTATCGTGTGAGTCGTTGAAGGGGAATGAAGAATCAGCCCCTTTCCACATTCGTAACATGTTGTAGTAACAGAAATCTTTAGTTGCATGGGCGCCAAGCGCTCCAGCACTAAACGGCTCAGCAACGAAGAAGGCGGTGTAATTTCCATTTCGATAAGCCATGTCTAATACCCCAGGTGGTTGATGTACATCATACGCTTTTAGATTCTTAATTTCAGCACCATTAAAGACAACTTAGACATTGTAGATAGGTCATCAAGTCATCAAAGAGGTGAATGATTACCTTTATAGTATCCACATCAAATAAGGGAAGTGGCTAAGGATTGATGCCGTTGGTGTGGGGTTGAGTTTGCCTGCTTCCTGTACTTAATCGGGGAACAGGACTGATATGCGGCATTAGCATCCCTAAATGTGTAATGAGTACCTTGACATTGTAATTACATACATTACAATTATAAAAAAGAGAAAACATGATCGCATCGTTTCACCATAGAGGGCTAGAGAGTTTTTTTTCGAAGGGTAGTTATAAGGCGATTCCTGCGCAGTACGCTGCCAGAATTGAGCGGATGTTAGATCGTTTGGATGCTGCTGTTGTGCCTGAGGACATGGATTTGCCCGGGTTTAAGTTTCATGAGTTAAAAGGTAAACGTAAAGGTGTTTACTCCGTTACCGTATCTGGTAACTGGCGAATGACTTTTAAATTTGATGGCGATAGCGCAATCGAAGTTGATTTGGAGGATTATCACTAATGAAGAAAACCATGAGAAGTTTGAGAAACCCAAGCCGTAGACCAACCCATCCGGGCGCTATATTGCGCGAGGATGTTTTGCCTGAGCTCGATATTACCCAAGCAGCTTTTGCAAATCATTTGGGCGTGAGTCGTTTAACTGTTTCAGAGATACTGCATGAAAAAAGAGGTATCAGTGCTGAGATGGCTGTAAGGCTTTCGAAAGTGATTGGTGGCACCCCAGAGAGTTGGTTGCATATGCAAGAGGCCGTGGATTTATGGGAAGTTGAGCAGAGATTTAAGAGTAATCCTGCGATTGCTCCTATGACGATGAAGCCTTTAATCGCAGCGGCCTAAAACTAGTAGGCTTATTGCGTGGTGTTGGCGCCCCTAGGGCGCATCACTCGCTACTTATGGTAGCGAGAGTTTTCTGAGATCCGAACTGCAAATTGCATCAATATGTCTAAAGGCGGGGGCAATTCTTTCAATTTGAACGTCAGAAATTCCAAGGGTTTCAAAGTGAAATCTCCACTGCCTTGTCACTCTCCAAATGCGATCAATTATTTTCATTGCATCTGTGGGAGATAGACCAAAACGCTCTTTAGCCGCATAAGCATTATCAAGGGTTGATAATTTTCCCTGAGGCCCAACACCGAGATGTTGATAACGCTCACTTGCAATGACTGCATGGGGCATCACATCATATAAAGGACTTAGACTCCAACCTTTGAGTTGGTGATCCCATACGAATGCATGATTGCGCAGATGATCATCATCATTACTAACGAAGATATTGAAAATCATTCGGCCATAGAGCTCTTCAATATCAGACTTAATTTTTTTTACTAAGCAATACCTGCGAATGACATCGGCAATATCCATATAACTTTTGGTAGGCGATTCAGATTCATGGCAAGCAATGAGCGTAAGAGCGCTTACTACGTGATGACGTATCTCGATGGGCTTACTAGCGGTATTCCACGAGCGATCAAAGCGCTGAACCAGCAGGATCTTCTTTGCACCCACTTGCTCTAATTTAGTCTTGGCTACATTCAGACCCGCAAGCTCTGCCAACTGAAGGGTGGCATATTCAATACTGGGTATGTCTAGTAGGCCATCATTGTTGCCTGGGAACTTTGCCATCCATAAAATACCCTCATCATCACGCACACTTGCTTTGGGGCGCATGCCCCCTAGGCCGCTTCCGGCAACGAGAATTCTGGCTAATGCATCAGAAACGGGCAAGCCCGATTCAATCTTTTGAGCACCATCTAGTAAATAAGAAAGGTTATGAATTGTTTCGTGCGTAGGGCGCTCTTGATCCGCTAAAGAGCTTCTAATATCTAAAGCGCCAATCCGATCGCTACCCGCCTCAAGAAGGTAGGTGGATTCTGGCAAGCTATTAGACGGAACCTTTAATCTGGCTTCAATCACTCTTCTTCCCCAGGCATCTGGGGCTGCATCGCGAATTCCACCAAAAGCCTCAAGCCCATTGGGCGGTACTAATCTCCGACCGCGAATCTCATCTTTATTTTTTAGGGTAAGCGCAACCGGGTCTATTTCTTGCGCGTTACCTCTTTCTAGATAACGCAAACCATAAGCAAAGGAAGAGGCTATGAGATTTGATCCCTCCTCATCCAGGCTTAGTTGGCCGG
>Ga0364887_10338_pt3 | contig 23513 bp, 21 predicted proteins | sample ExccelJu500001D4_4_FD_206924 | JGI IMG/M metagenome (GOLD analysis project Ga0364887, IMG submission 206924) | Enriched cells from Trout Bog Lake Hypolimnion, Wisconsin, USA - BchlTB.July23.5000.01.D4 | ecosystem: Environmental > Aquatic > Freshwater > Lake > Hypolimnion/Profundal zone | place...
TGATAAAATAGGAAGTGAAATTGTTCCATGTATTTATGATAGAGTTGATAGTTTTTCAGGTGGGGTATCAAAAGTTGAATTAAACAATAAGGTTGGTTATATTGATAAAAAGGGCATTCAATTCTGGGAAGATTAAATTTAAAGGCAATCATTAACTATATTATCATAATTACCGCCTAAGCTGCCATTTATTTCATCTGTCAATTCTTTATGGTCATTCAATCCATAGTTATTTTCAATAAGTAGAAAATGTAAATTATCAATATGTGCCGAGTTCTTTTGTAAATCGTCCGTAAAGCTATTAATTGCGTTTATTGTGATTACTTCTAAATATCGCAGGTTCAATTCAGGTATATTTCCATTGCCTTTGTCTAAAAGAAATAATTTTTTACTGTCACTAATCCCAATACTGCAACCTTTGGCAAATACCTGATGTATTAAACCATTTCTAATAAAGTATAGGAATGATGCCTTACACCTTACAGTTTCTGGAAAATAAATTGATTTGAAAAAATCAGTAAAATTATTTTTGTCTCTTTTATTAAATTTTTTATTTACTGCTACAACATACAGTAATCCAAAATAATCAATAATTGAAAATAAAAACTGAGCGTATGGAATATGTAAATTGTTTCTCAGCCTTAATCCATTTAATGTAGATTTTATTACTGGCAAATACTGAAAAATATATTGGGCGAATACCTGCTGCTTTTTCAATTCATCCATGTTTTTTATTTTATTTCAATTCAGATAAAGTCTAACCTTTCTGTTGTGCTTAAAGATAATGTTTATCTATTGATTTGAGACCAATCGCTACTTTGTTCTTTGGCAAATGATATATTAATTAATCGCTTTTAACCATTTGAAGCATGTGGAAAACTACTGCCACAAATTGTAAGCGAGCGATTCCATTATGTGACGGAACCTCCGTAGGTTAGCCACATGGAAGCATTTATCACTTATTACAGAGTAAGCACACAACGCCAAGGCTTATCAGCGTTAGGTTTAGAAGCACAGAGAAATTCTGTATTATCATTCTTGAATAACAGAACCATATTAGCAGAATATACCGACATTGAAACTGGCAAAAATGATAACCGCCCGGAATTGCTAAAAGCCATTGAATTAGCAAAGCAAACCAATTCTACATTACTTATTGCCAAGTTAGACAGGCTTTCAAGAAATCTTACATTTGTAAGTACGCTGATGGATACAAAGGTTCGTTTCATTTGCTGCGATATGCCTGATGCTAATGAGCTTACAATACATATATTTGGTGCGCTTGCCCAGTGGGAGCGTAAAAGAATAAGCAGCCGGACGAAAGAAGCATTAGCGGCACTTAAAGCAAGGGGTACAAGCCTCGGCACACCCGGCAACTTTACAGATGCAGTGAGGAAAATGGGACCGCTAAAACTTAAACAAATTGCCATATCAAATCCTCATAATCAAAAAGCAAAAAAAGTAATCAACCTGTTAAGCCGCAACGGTAAATCTTTACGGGAGATAGCAACAGAATTAAATGAAGCTGGCTTTAAAACCGCACGGGGCAATCATTTCGGGCCCGAACAAGTAAGACGTTTAATAACCAAGTCCATTGCTGCGTAATTGAAAATGTTACCGCAAAATTGCCGGGGTGGCAGAAAAGTGGCAGTATTTATTCATGCTAATGAACACTAACAAATTCTACTTTATAGTCAAATTTCACATAAGTCAATGAGGGTGCTGATTAGCATGAAACAAGGTAAAATAACATGTAAATTTTAGTATCCAATCCGGGTCACTTTTCGTCACATAAAGCCTTGTAAATCAATAGATTGCAAGGCTTTATTTTTATTTGTGGCATTTTTTGTGGCATTTTTATCAAGGTTACTCAATGCAAAAGACCCCATTTCTGGGGCCTTTCATTTGCTGTATCATGCGAAAATTATATTTCACCGCGCTCCTTCCATGCATTACGCATGATATCGGCATTCTCTTCACCGTTAGATTTCACATAATTCTTAAACACCTTTACATCCTTGTGCCCAGAGATAGCCATGATAGTAAATATTGGCGTACCCTTCATATGCTCTAACGTGCAGTAAGTTCTACGTGCGCTGTGGCTTTGCAGGAGCTGCCATTTTTCATATTTTTCTACTTGCACCTGCCCACCTCTGGTTATTTTTTTCAGAAACGGCTTCTTTAGCGAAGGTATATTCTTGCCTATTTCCTTTAGATAGTCGTTGAAGGGCTGGTTCGTAGGACACGATGGAAAGCCTGCCGAATACTTATCAAAAATTCGCTGCGCTATCGGGTGAATAGGTATTGTCAACTTAGCCTTGGTTTTCGTTTGCAGAACATAAATATTACCATTGCGAATTTGCTCCTGAGTGAGTTTTGAAAAATCACTATATCTCAACCCAGTCTTACACGCTGCAACAAATAAGTCACGCACTACCTCATAAGTGGGGTTAGAGAATTTGTTATAGTTCACTAAATCCACAATCTCTTCATCTGTAAGATAGATGCTATCACTGTTCTCCGCACCCAGCATCCCCTTCCAATTCAAATCAAGCCCTTTGTCTATCAATTTATTTTCTATCGCATAGTCAACCATAAGCCCAAATTTTTTCAGGTAGGTGCTTTTAGTGTTCAACGCCAGCCCTTGAATGTTAGAAAGGTAATCCTCGTAGTCTTCAATGAGTTGCTGAGACACATGAGTGAGATAAAATTTCTTGCCCATATGCTCCTGAAACTTTTCAAAACTACTCAATGTTGAGCCGTAGGATTTTATACTGTCCGCCTTTATGACAAGTTTGTTATTTGACTTTCTTTTACCGGCTTTGGTATCGTCAATGAACTTTTGAAAGAATGTTGTAATCAGTATGCGCTCTTTCTTCTCCGGTGTAGCCATTTTTATTTTTGTTTTACCTATAATACTGTCTTTCAACATTTTTGGTTGTACAGCATCAATGCCATGCACTTTCACCAGTGCATCAAAATCGTCGCGTATCTTTTGCTCCAATTTGTTGAGGCGTCCAGTTAGCATGGCTGTGTCTGCCTTTTGCTTAGGTTGATATTTTTTGTTATCCCAGTCTGAGGTATGAATACTATCTCCTGCCTGCAATATGAGCCTTTTGCAGTTCCACACCACGGTAAAGTAGATAGACGTAATACCAGCCCTTTTTGGGTCTCGTATGTATTTATTTATTCTTAGTGCCATTTTTGAAAAAATATTTTACCAAGTCACTTTTCTTGAAAATATATTTCCTTCCAGTGTACCCATGGGTTAATCGCCCACTTTTAATATGTTTTATTAATGTTGGTTCGGAAACACCCAGGAACTTTGCAGCGGCTTGTTTAGTCAGTAATTCATCATCTTGACTTAGGGTGCCAGAATACGGAACCTTTTTGAAGTGGTCTATTAAACCTTGTTCTATACACTCAGAAATAATTAATTTTAACTGATCCTGATTTCCGAAGAAAAATGGTTGCTCACTCATAACATTGATTTTATGAGTGCAAAAAAACGGCGACAATTTTGCGATTGAGGTGCAGTAGAAACAGGAAAGGGGACTATTGCTTTTTTGGTGTTTTTTGCTTTTACCTTTGCATTCTTAAACAAAATTTACTGCCAGTATGAGCTACTCCGATTTAGTAAAGAAATACGACCTTCAACGTGATAAGGATATAGACGAGCTATATTCAAAGCGTGTTGAAGAAATTTCTAAATACGAAAAAGACCCTAAAAAAATATATGAATATTTTAAATCGTTCACTGCAATAGAAGAATTTTACTTTGCAAGGCATCAATATCAGTGCGATTCCATTTTAGCAAATGATGAGCCGGGTGAAGATGATTACAGCATAATAAATGCAGAATTATTAGAACTCGGAAATGTGAGTGATAATTTAAAATTAAAGCACCCATCAACCGCAAAAAAGCTTTTAGCTGAAGCAGAATCAGCATTTATAGAAGGCACAATATATGAAAAAGACGAAGTAGAGCTAATGGTATATTTGCTTTTCAAAAGTGACTTTTTTGAAAAGTACCCTCTACCAATTATATCTCTAAGTTCTTCGGATTGCAGTGGTGAACCGGAATATATTTTTATGATAGTGTACGCCAAGTATATTTTATTATACGATTATTTGGTTGAAAAGTTGGGTAAGACTTCGGCAACTTCAATTACTTCAATTACACCTACAAAAAAATCAATAGCAAAAAGCACTTATGAAGTTAAAACGGAAACATTCAGCGACATATTTAGGGTAATTCACAAGCCAAAATATGAACTAATCATTAAACTATTATCTGATGATTTACCAAGCAAATTGACCTCCATTACTGAATACGAAAACCTGACACATCCTTTTGTAATTACTTCTGATGATGGTGTGTCGTGGAATCCGAAAGTAAAATATGCTCCCAGCTACTTAACTGGCATTTACTTGGCTTGTCACAAGTGGTTAAAGCCTGATATAAGCGAAAATGATGCCATTGATATACTTGCAAATACATTTAAAGTTGAAATAAGGACCCGTTCAGCATTTAATAAAAAGGAGCGTCCTGCCTTCCAAAAAAAATACATTGAGCCATTTGAGATTCTCTTTGAAACGATAAAATAATAGAAGCAAAAAACGCAGAAAAAGTCACATTGGCTTTGAAACAATAAGTAATAAAAGCAAAAAACGCAGAAAAAGCCACTTCCTATGAAGTGGCTTTTTCTGTTTCTACCCCGTTGAGAAATAGTCGTCCATTTGTGTCGTGAATGCGCATTCATAAAACAAATCACAAACAAATTAAATAAACATCAACTATTTCGCCGAACGGCGGTAACGTTTAAAAAATAATTATATGAATTATTGGAATATTGATTATTCAAAGGAAATTGAATTTGAAATAGACAAATTATCTGATTATCCTGATAATTTCTATGCAATCGGCAACGATGAAAGCTTACAACATTTGGCTACGGATATTAACATCAATGGGCAGTTAAAAAATATCTTCATTGCAAACCTCAACGGAGTATTATTCATCCTTGATGGTAGAAGGAGACACAGAGCAATGCAGTTGCTCGGTAAGACTCATATCAGAGGGCTGTTAGTAAATTTAAAGCAGGAAGATATTCCTTTCTTTTGCATGGCAGCTAATTTTTATCGTCAAAAAACCAACTATGAAATATGCGAAGAAGTAACCATTATTAAGAAAAGCATCGTCCGTCACCAGGGTAAGAAAATAACTATTGCTCCTATTGAGCCTGTGACTGCACCAACTAACAAAGATATTAAGACCGACAGCAACGACCCGGTGCGTTCAGATAGTGCCAATGTCACTACTGGCACACCCGCTACTAACAATAAGAGCCAACCTAAGAAGACACATTTACCTCCCAATGGCAAAGGAATGCAACCGTTTGCACCTATTCGTATCCCTGTGGGTTTTGATACAGAATCAACTACGATAGAATTTCCAGTTGAAAAAGATACTACCAATAACAATCCTGCACAAGACGATACAACGTATTCTTCGGATGATTCTGAATCAATCCAAGGCGAAACACACGATGAACCTGAGAACAATATCACCGAGGATGCATCATTATCGTCTGATTCGCCGACTATAGAACAGCCTCCGGTGAAAAATCCAAGCAATAGACCTCCTACTACAACTCAACAAGCCATAGACCAACTTGGTTATTCTGACATTACTTCAGCTAGAACAGTGGAAAGGTATGAACGAATTATGCGGGTACACAAAAAGTATCCGGGAGCAGGCTTAAAGGAGATGTTAGAAAATAATGTCAAAATTGAAACGGTTGAGAAAAAAGCCATTGAATTGGAAAAGCGAAATTCCGATAGAGAGGATGCCAAAAGCGTCAAAATTTTACGTTTACCCGTGAGAAAATCGCGCCTAAACTTATTCAACAAAGACAATCAAGATATGTCGGAAATTGAGGATGAAAGTTTAGACTTTACGATGACTTCAGTTCCGTATTTACAACAAATGTTCTATGGCAATCAAAATGAAGTTGGTCAGGAGGAAACAGTTAAGAGATTTATAGATAGCCTGATTAAAAGTGCGGCAGAAGTATATAGGAAATCTGCAAAGAGCGCCAGTTACTTAGTCAATCTTAAAGAAACACGAAAACTAATGGTGAATAATAATATTGAGCAATGGTTTGTTATCAGAATGGCAGAAATAGGATGGCATTTGAGAGACATCTTAATCTGGGTGAAAGACGGTGCAGGAAAACTTGCTGGGAAAAGAGACAAGATGCCAGAAAATGGCTATGAGCCTATTTTCTGGTTCGTAAAAGATAAAGATTACTATTATCGTCCAGTAGCTAAATCAATACCTAATGATCCAATTAAGTGTACGCAAAAAACAGTCGTTCGGAATGAAAAAGATGGCACTAAAGTATATGATAAATTATTTTTGAATGTTGCCTTTAATGCATTTGGTAATGTTATCAACGATACCCAATTTTTGAATGTCATAAAGGCACCCACTGCAGGGCCAGAAAGTCAATTATTTAATAAGTATTATGGCTCTCACCCGGCTCCATTTTCTGTAAGCCTCCCACTATTGCCAGTCCTAATGTTTTGTCCTAAAGATGGTCGTTACCTTGATAACTATATGGGCCGTGGCTCAGGGCTTGTTGCTCCCTTGCTGTTGGGTCATACATGTTATGGATATGAACTGAATCCAAAATATTTTGAAATGGCAGAAAAACTTCTTGCAGACGTTCAAAAGGATATTGAGGTGTACATGGAGCGAATGAGGTCAGTAGAGGAACAATTTGATATTAAGTACAACCGGGCGGCTTAGCATCTCCAATTAGACATTCAGAAGAAGTAAGGAGGGCACGGATAATTGTGCTCTCTTTTTTTTGTAGGGGTTTGTAGTCCGTTCAGATGACGGGGATTTAATGTGCTTTTTTGAATCTTGCTGACAAATGCTTAACAAATTAACTACATATGCAATAAAATGTCAAAAAATACAGACTTACATAACCAATATAAAGGCAGGTTAAAAGGCTATACAGACTGTATAAACACCACAAAAAGCAAATATTAACTAATATAATTTAAATTAAATAAGTTGCATTATCATATTTGGTCCCTCACTGCCAAAATAACAAATAATATGATAACATAGCTTTGTAGTTAATTGATAATCATGACAATAGTATAGCTTATAGCTGTGATAAAATAGCTATAAAGTGTGTCGCGTTCCATGGTAAAGCGGAACTATAGGGGTAATTTAGCTGTACAAAAATGATATAATCATGGCAAAGCAAACAAAGAAAGGGAATCAAGGAACGACTTCCCAAATTGGTAAAAATGCGAGAAAAGCATTAAAAGTAACCACCGATGTACACGAAATCTTTGAGGGTGTAGAAACAATGGTTGAAGAGCCATTGGATGAAACCACGGAGATAGAGCTCACTCCAGTAGAAGCGGTTGAAACCGCTGCGGATGTTTCCAACAATTCAGATATAACTGAATTGCAGGGTGTAGAAGCAACCACAGAGTTACAACCAGAAATTGTTACGGTTGAAGTACCTGAAACTGTTACTGAAACCAAAGTTTCGGTGGAAGACACAGTAACACAAGTTGTGGTTGAAAATGCAGAATTACAGCCTGAACCAGTAGTTGAAACGATTATTGCACCGGAAGCAATAGAGGCAGTAGCCACGGACAATACTGCTAATGATCCTGAAACAAATGTTATTACCACAAATGGAACCACCACGGATTCAGACACAAGTAGTAACAGCACTGAACATGAAACCGAACCACCAGTTACAGGCAAGACCCCACCATTGAAAAAACAGGCACCCAAACCACCAGTAGCCAAGGAGAAGAAACAAAGTCCTAAGAAGGCTACTGATGAAACAAACGAAGAAATTGTAAAGGAGAAAAAAGTTACTCTTGCTGAGAGTGGATACCATTGGTATAGAAATTGGTTGCGCCTTTGGCTCCATTCACATGGTGTTCCAAGTGCAAGGTTTAAAAAGTCGGCTACAAATTATTATGGAACAATAACAGTGCTTGAAAGCCAAAAGGAAAAAGGCGTATTAGCATTGGAGCTATGGGTAAAAGAAAATCCTGATGTAAAAGAAATGTTCTGGGCCGTAAATAAATAGTCTGATTATTCACCATTAGGGCTTCCTACAGACAATGTGGGGAGCCCTATTTATATCAACTCCAAAATATGAAACCAAAAGAAAATGTGGATAAAACTAACAAAACGCAATTCACCTCAATATCAGAACATAAAGTTATTTATAAGCAAAGGACCCTTTCGCTAAGTGAGTGCCTGGAACAAATACGTATGCAGAAATTATTTGAACGAAAAGCATTACCGAAGCAGTGAGCCTTCAATCCAATCAAAACATTTTTTGCAAATTCAAACTTTACAAAGTGTGTGTATATAAATTTAAAATAACAAATTAATTTATGACCCAAATTAGCAATACGGAGTTTACAAAAGGCTTTATCTTGTAATGCCAAAAAAACAATACAAAACGTGAATAACGATAGTTTTAAATGCGAATGCGGCAATGATATTTTCATTACGTTCGGCGATGGTTTTGGTTTTACAAGGGTTGATTGCAAAGAATGTGGTAAAACATATTCTTTGATAGAAACGGATATAATTCCCAGAAAGCTGTTGAGTCCGGCTGGTGATGATTATTGCAGGGTTTATGGGTGCCTGACTAATGTTCCAGAAAGAGACTATAAAATACTTGTATATGATTATCTTATATTTACAGAAGAAGGCTACAAAAATGATTTGAACATAGAAAATAGAATAGAAAATATACGAAAAGCAAAAAATGAGGCTGTAACAAAAGAGTGGTATGAGAAAGCTGCCCGACTTAGAGATGAAGAAAATTTGGCACTAAGAGCGTTAAAACGCCAAAAATAGTTTGAATTAAATCGCATATGTTAATTGTCTGCCAGCAAATGTGTTTCCAGCACATAACATCCAACGCATTGTATTTATTTAGTTTTGTTTATTTGGAAGCCATAGGGTGTGCCTGATTAGCTAAAGGGACAGAACCAACCGAATATTATAAAATGGCTAATTTCTTAATCTTTGAAACGGTATTGATATTCAGGTCTGTCAGTTTGGAGACTTCCGTGACTTTATAACCTTTTTTCAAATAATCCACAGCCTTTTTGTTTTTCTCCTTAGAAAGGAAGTCCAAAGTAGATTCTTTGCTTCCTTTCTTTCTACCAGTATAGGAACCTTTAAGTTTGGCTATTTTAATACCTTCTAACTGGCGCTCTTTACTCTGTACGCGTTCCATTTCTCCCACAATACCCAAAATTGAAATCATCATCTTTGAGATTGGGTTTTCCTTGCCGGTATTATCAAGCGTGGTCAACCCCTGGCTGATGAAATTGATGGGTATTTTCTTTTCTACAAAAAAATGTATGGTATTTATAATGTCTCTCAGGTCTCGTCCTAATCGGTCAATCTGCCATACACCTAATGAAGAAACCACCGCTTTATCTACCAATTTCTTAATTTCTATTCCGCCAGGGCGTTCAAAAAATGGAATGGCACCAGAACATTTATCTTCAATGACTAACTTGAAATCAGTCTCATTTACTTTTTGACGGTCTGTTTTTTGGTCTAATGTTGAAACCCTGCAGTATAATACTTTCATTTTCCTATTTTTAGAATACCCTTTTTTATACCCTAAAATTAAGACAAAAACACTGAATTACGGAATAAAATTGAAGTTTTCTGTGCAAGATTTTCCCTTAATTAATTCTCTACCCTAAAATTAAGGGGAATACAAATTTCAACCAAAATCCCAAAACCACAATTACTACTTATGTTCTCTGCCACTCATACAACCCGCCACGAGAAATAAATTTGCCATAATTATGATAAACATCGTTTAAGGCTTGCTCACAGCCAGCTTCAACAATGGGGCGACTATAAGTATGGCATCCGTTGGAATCATCAAAGAACCTTCCAGCAGGATCTACCATAACATAAGAGCCAACGATGGCTGAATTATTTTCCGGCACTAAGGTTGTTACATTTTTAAGTACATCATGTCGGGCAATAAAATATTCAAATTCCTCTTTTGATATGAGAAATGGATCTACGGTAGCATCGTTCTGACCCATTACTGGAAGAACTTGAAATATCTTCCATCTCTGGGGTTTAGCATACTGGATAATCTCCGACATGTCTTCTTCAAAGTTCAACCTGTTCACCACAGTATTTATTTTTAACCCATATCCATATGATGTTATTCTATCTACTATTCCCATATAGTCATCTTTGTCAAAAGGTTTGATGCCACATACTGCCCTGCCTATTCTTAAATTGGTATCAGGATTTATGCTATCAACACTTATCGCAATCCAGTCTAAGTAGTCCTGGTTTGTGCTAAGGAAGTCATCTGATAACTTCGTGCCGTTCGTGACAATCATTGTAGTCATACCAGCAGATTTGGCTGTCCTGATGAGTTCCCCCAGCCATGGACATAAAGTTGGTTCGCCGCCAGCAAAGGTTATTTTCTGAAACCGGTGTGCAGATAAGCGGTGCACAACTTCTATGGCATCATCTTTCAATAGATGGCCCTTCGGTAAAATAGTTCTTTTCACATCCTGAAAGGTGGCGAAACAAAACTTGCAACGCATGTTGCATGGCTCCCATAAATGGAAGTTTACTGATGGTATTAACATGTTTAGAAACGATTACCGTGCTGGTACTCTAAACCTTGCCAATACTCATATCACCATACTAATCCTATTTTCAACATTAATGAGCTTTAGTTCTTCTTTTATTTTGACCTTTTCAGCCATTTCATCTAAGAAACTCCAAAATGCATTGCTATAAATCAATTCTAACAAATAAACAAGGGAGCGTTTCTGAATAACATTCTCCCATTCCTTTTGGTTTTTATGAATTATGGTATTGTTTATGATACTGAATAGCTCAAAAAAACTAATGCAAATTCCGATGACTGAATTATCATCCAACACTATTTCTTCATGGTCAAAATAGAAGTTATCAGTAATTATAAGATGAAATACCTTGGGCTGCACTGGCGTATATTCTAACTTCAATTTATCAACTGCGAAATCCAAGCCATTTTTCGTAGTAAGAAAAATGTGATCCTTTATGATTTGCACCGAGGCTTTTGAAAGAATATTGTCTTTGATCCACTTCGCTTTTCCGTTTTCATTCACCTTAACCGTGTTACTGAGCTTCACTTGAATAGTTAGGAACGCATTTTCTCTTTTAAGGTATGATAGGTGGTCAAATTCCCCATCAAAGTCTGCATAATATTTTTCGTTCGGCTTAGGGTAATCAAGGTTTGAAACGACACTATCCATGATTTGGCTTAAACAATGAGCTAATGTTGAGCAAAATTCTATCTCTCTCAGTTTATCATTAGTTTCAAATTGGTTAATTATATGGCTCCTTTTAGGAAACTTAAATAAATACTGAGAGATAAAATAGTCATAGACCATTTTATTGAAATTCAAACGGGTACATACCTTGTACAGGAAAATATAATCTTCACCTGATTTGTAAATCGGCGCATAAGCCAGCTTACCATCAAAAGAGGTAATCTTGTCAACAACTGCCAATAATTCTTTATCTTTTTTGTGTGCAAGTTCCTTTACTTTCTTCAGATGCATTAATAAATCAGCTGGTTTCAGCAATACAAAGGGTACTCTTTCAGAATACAAAATCCCAAAATTGTTTACTAATGCATCAATGGTTGCCTTCTTTAGTTCTTCATCGGTTGTAAAATTCTCCCGTTGCTTTAAGAGTTCAATAATTACGGGTATATACCCTCTTATACCAGCCCGGTCAGGAAATTGACTCATGTATTCATATCTGTATGCCATGGCAGCAATGCAGGATGTTACACAAAATACTTCATACAGATTTACTTTTACTTTTTTGGCTATTTTCAAATCATAATGATGAATATTCAGAATGTCATTGGGAAAATAAATATCGGCAATAAATTGTCTAAGGTGGTAATGGAAATGCTGTTCTAAGAATGCTGCCAAGGATTCAGCTATTGCACGTTGTTGCACCAGAGGATCACTTGAGCTCATGTCCTGCATCAATTTGTCATCCAATTCAAGATTGGTTATGCCATCATCTGGCTTACTTACTATTGTAGCACCGCTAACAGCAAATCCGGCAAATCCCTCATGAGTTTTAAATTGCTTATCTATATCCTTAAAATGTTGTTCGCCAGAGATGTTATCCTGTGCCTCATTTCTTTTATAGGATAGTTTTATTTCAGTTTTTAGCCTTTCCAAAATAAAATTGTTACTTGATTTTGGGACATATTCTACGGGAGCCAATTCATAACCCTGATTGCCAGGTAATTTGTTTAAATCAAAATTGTGTGTTTCGTAAGCGCCTATAAAGTCCATCAACGTTTCAACGTCAATTTTTAGTGCTAACAGTTGTTTTACGCAATTATATAACTCAAGTGAATATCCAGTAGGCTTCAAATCTATATTTCTATTCGTTTCAAAGAAATATAAGATACATTTCATTGACCTCAGTGACTTGAAAGAATAGTCTGGTGTAATGTCAGGTTTGTCAAATATGTCACCTATCTCCAGAATCAAGGCTAATACATTAATTAGTTCAGGTACAGACGGATTCAATGTAAGTAAGGTATCCTGATACAAACAAATATCCCTTTGGTATTGCTCATTTTGACCAAAAAAAAGCTGCATCCTGCTAAGGAAAGCACATTGATAATAATCAATCGGATGAGATGAAAAATCAAAATTGTCAACTACTGATTTGAAATTTCGCCAGAAATCGGCGGCACCATTTTCGGGTTTTAGATATACCCTTTCAGTGATAATTTTATCAACAAATGCAAATGCATCCTCCTTCAGGAGTCGCTTAATAGTTTCCTTAGAAACGTCTATTGGCTGGCTATTTTTGTCCATTTCGGCATACGATTAACACGGGGTTAAGCCTACTACGAACGATGCAAAGGTAAAGAGAATTTTCATTTCACCAACGGAAAATACAAAGAAATTTTTCCTGATTGGTGAGTTTGAAATATTAGGATAGCCATGGTAGCCGGTATCTCAACAGCCGTAGTTCGCAAGGGTAAGGAAGTTGCAGCGGAATTGAAGCAACTGAAATGACTATGAAATTTTTATTCTGCTAATGCCTACTTCGTAAAAAATGCTCATATAGAATTGAAAGCCTTGTCATATTCTGATAGCTGTAGGTCTTCACATTGTCATTCAATCTTCTTTCTCCAATTAAACCAAACTAATACCAGCTTAATGATTTTAGAAAATGCATTGCTACCTTGTGGATGTTCCGCAACTTCAATCTTCTCAGTAACTTGATTTCTATTTTGTCTAAACTGTTCTGCAATTTGGTGAGAGCCCCATACGGTAACATTTGAAAAATCACCGCGACCAAGAATTGATTGAAAAAAACAATTTTCATCGCAATGTTTACTTTTATCAACATCCATTGTTCCTAATACGAAATGATGCATTTGTTGCCCGACATCGGCAATACCAGAAGGTGCGATAAACAAGGAGAGCATCTGGAGAACTTCAAGTGATGCCAAATGCGAACTAAATACAAATACGTTCTCATGAACATCTGCCCCTTCTTCTCTGCTAAGTCCTACAATGTAGTTTGGGTCGTCCAGATAACCATGTTTCTCTAAGTTAGCGTTTTCTGTTTTGAATTGTCCGAGACACTCTAAACAAGCCCTTTTATAACCTACTGTTTGAGCTTTCCAATCAGCCCCTTTAATAGTTGTATTCTTTAAATTTGTACGAACCATTATGCCTCCATCAATTACAGGTATCATGTGGGCATAAGCTATGAAATTAAGAACTTGCCTGGGCCAAGGTCTATCTACACAACAAAATAAAATATCGCAATCTAATGCAGCTAAAAAGCCTTCTTTTTCACAGATACTATATTCAATGCAATTTATATTAATATTCGGAGAGGTAGCACTTCTCCGAATACCGTCAGCAGCTGCCTGTACTTTTGCCCTACCAATATCATGGTTGTATATATTTGTAAGCCTATCAAGATTTTTTTCCTCAACTGTATCAAAATCAATTAAGGTAAAATTGGAAATGCCAGTTCTGGCAAGGATCTCTGCAACAATACTACCTACGCTCCCCACTCCAACAATTCCTATTCTAAGCCTTGACAAATCTTCCTGAGTTTTATTTCCCCAGGCTGATATTGTCCTTAATTGTTTTTTTGAGTCAAAATTGGCGAATAGCAAATTGTCATTATAACTAACGGATAGCCTTTTGCCAAGGACACGAACACTTTCACACCATTGCCGTTCATATTTTCTTTTTTGAGTAACATGCTTTGTCCAAAATCTACCGCTCCAAGTTTCGTCTGTACCCAAAGTCAACCCCAACAATGGTAAATTTGTCACTCCCATTACGGTTGGTGAAAGTCGTTCTTCAGCAACAACATCATCATTGCTCATACCTTGCCAACCCGGCGCAGGATGTGAATGCAAAAACACTACCCCTTCTTTTCTTTCTTTCGCAATACCGACAACCCGTTCCAAATAATTTGGTAAAAAGCCAACATTATAATGAACATTTCTCTCACCAGCCAAAGGAAAGATAATCTTAGAAAGAATAGCAGATTGTCTATTTTTTCCATTGCTGGGGACATATGTTGCAAAGCATAAGTCCTCCTGACCATCGTCTCTTATTAGATGTTCATAAAGAGCAGCATGGATGTCCTCAGGTATAATTACGCTATATTTCATAGTGGAATTGTAGCTAATAAGTTTCTAATGTGTGACATATAACTTTTTACATTCCGGTCAGTTTTATTCCAGTCTTTAAAAGGACGGCTCCAATATTGCCATTCGCCACCTAATTGGCTATTGTGAATGGCACCAAATGGGTGACTTCCGCCACCACCTGTTATCGGTAGCAGCTGTGGTTTAAAATGTGGTCCCGGCGGAGGATTCATTGGAAAGGAATCATCAACCTGAAAAGCTATTAATACTTTTTTACCATTAAACTTTCCAACCGGAATTTCATATTCAAATGATACGAAATTTATTGCAGGCTCTATGACTGTATAACCAAGAGCCTGCAGTTGTTTGACAAAATCAATTTTAGCCATATTGTGTAGATTATGATACGGGCGTTTCACCCCTGAATATAGATACAAACTTCACAGCCGGGCAAACCATTTTTATTGGCTTATTTGGTATGTCCTTATAAGAAGTCTCAGAGCCATCCTCATTTATTCTAACAAGGTAATAGTCCGATACTGGCAAAATGCCTGCTAATTCCAAAATTTGATTCGCAGTGAGTTCACTTTCCTCAGTGGTTTCCGGCTCATTGTCAACAAAGTAGTGAAAGACAACTGGTGGCTTTGTTACGAAATGCTCCACTTTTCTTTCAATTAGATTGACTTCTTCATGTGGTCTTATTAGTTCAAAGTCACAGTCCCTGGCTTTCAGATACAAACTATGGCACTCTACAGGAATTTTACCTGCCTTTTCCAAAATCTGCGTTCCAGTTACCAAATGATGATGAAAAACATAATGTTTATCGTCAATTTTCACTTTGTAATGCTTACCATGTTCTGGGGTTAAACCTGCCAGTGTTAACGCCTCCAAATCGGCAATTTCTGCCGCATTTTCTGAATTAAACTCTTGATTGTTCATATTTATATCGTTTTATACAGATAGATGATGTTGAGAAACAGTTTTTTGCAACCAGGAGAAATATTTATTTCACCCTTTCTGCAAAAAATGATACTTTGGCACCATTTTACACTATGAACGTTACCGAACATGGATTTGAATGAATTAGAAAATAATGGTTGGGATGACTTAATAGTAACCCTTAATGCATTTGCACGCTCATTTGCAAAGCGATATTCATGGTTTAGGTCTGGTAAGAACACAACCCTTTTGATGGGAAAAGAAATAGAAGATTATGTTTATGAGGCGATTGGTAGATATTTGGAGGCGCCAGAAAAATTTGACCCATCAAGGGGTGACATTATTGCATTTCTTAAGTACAATATTTTAAGGTCTTTGATAAGCAATGATGCAAACAAAGATGAAAATAAATATACTGAGGATGTTTATCATCGGTTTGATGACGATGATGACGATGATTCAAATTATTTGGATCGCATGTTACCTTACACTTTAGCGGCCTTTCCGGAACAAATAGATTATCAAGCTATAAATAAATACATATTAAATTTAATAAATGAGGACGAAGTGTTGGAAAATATATATTTAGGTTTGTATCAAAGCGGGATGAAAAGAAGAGAGATAATTAAAGAATTTAACATGAATGAAAAGGACTACAATAATGGTGTTCGCCAATTAGATACTATCATCAGAAGTGCTTCTAAATTTTTCAATCCTCAAAAGCAACAAGCATGAACAAGAATATAAATAAACACAAATCTGAATTTGTAAATCTTATTCTAAACGCAGTTAATAATGATAGTTCAGATAAAGAAGCTGCAATGGCGTACCTTTCTTCAGAGGGTTTGGATGTAAACAGAATTGTCAACGAGGGGAAGAGGCGAATTAAAAAAATGCAAATGGAAATTAATGCCAGAAAAACTGAGAAAGAAATGGAAGAAGCGAATATTTATAAACAACAAGCCACCAAGTGGGTTGATGACTTATTGAATAATTTTGATTTTTCATTGACCAGTATTGTTCAAACAGAAGAATTGGCTGTAAGTTTTAGAAATGTTGAAGAATTAAACAAAGATGATATTCGTAATATTTTGATTAAGCATTATACTCTAAAATTCATGAAAGAAAAAGATGGGAGTAGAGAACATTAGATATTCAAAACCTGAGCTTGCCGCAAGAAAGGTTTTAGATGAATGTGGCATCAATGATCCAACTGAATGTTCCATTTCTAAAATTATTTTATCAAGAAAAGTGTTTTATGAAGAAGCACCATTAAATAATAAAGATGGCGAAATAGTATCGGTGGGAGGCAGGTCAATAATTACGGTAAATTCAACTATCCAATACGAAACAAGAAAACGATTTGCAGCGGCACATGAATTGGGGCATTTTGAACTGCATAAGGACTTGCGCCCTATTTTCTCAGATACAGAGGAAGACCTAATGAATTGGTATAAATCTGGCCCACATGAACTTGAAGCCAATCAATTTGCAGCTGAATTTTTAATGCCATCTGACATTTTCTACAATGAGTGTGCAAGAAAAAAGTTTACTCCACAGGTAATTGAACATTTATCCCAGAAATTCCAGGTGAGTAAAACGGCAGCAATTCTAAAATTTATTGAAAGAGGAAATCATCCAATTTTCGTTGTGTATTGTAAAGACAACAAAATGAAATGGTTCCGCAAATCAAACGATTTCAAGCATTTTTTTCCATTTGTTGCTAATGATCCGCCACCGCAAGGGTCGGTTGCTTACGAGGTTTTCACAAAAAAGAAATCCTATTTCGGTGAGGAAGCCATGCAAGATATTTGGAAATCAGATTGGTTTACGATGAAAAACAATGACGAAAAAGATACACCCTTTCATGAGTATTGCTTGTTTGTAAAATCGTACAATTATACATTAAGTGTAATTTGGGAAAAATGATGTGAAGGAACTAATAATTTAATGCACTCCCTCAATAATATTCCTTAATATAATCATACGCCCGGTTAAACAAATCCTCGTCCTTGATTTGGTACTTTGTCCAGAGTATCTTTCGGAGTGCTTGTTTTACCTCACGTTCGCCACGGATTGATACTTGCCAGCCGTCAAAACGCACTATCCTAACGATATCGTCAATATCGTTTACAATGCGTTCCACGACTGCGGGAGTAGTATCGGTTTTCAGTTCCAGGAACAATTCCGTAAGCGCTGTTTTGGCTGTTTTGATTTCCTGTTTAGTCTCGGTTTCTTTCTCAGCCTGCAGGGTTTCTTTTGCTAACTGGCACAATTCCTTAATGAACTCTATTGAATTGATTAAGCCTTTCTCAGCCTTATCGCGTAAAGCCTCAAGGCGTTCACTTAATTGCCGGAAAGCAGGATTATTGTTTTTCTTATTGAGCCGCCCAACTAATATTATTAAAAGTTTTTCAGCTTTCTTTGAGTCCTTATTGTTCATCAGGTCGTCAATCACCTCTGCATCCAGCACAATTTCGTCCATGTCGTGGTTAATACCAGTAACATGGATGTGTTCGTGAATCAACGCCGTGGTTTGCGCACCAAGTGCGTGCCATAGTAGCCGTCCGTTGTCGTCTGAAGCGGGTTTCACTGAGATATACACCTGAGATAGCCACTTATAGCCTTTTTCGTAACCGTTCAAAGACGGGTCAGGGGACAATGCTTCCCAGAGCTTATTGAGTGCACTGAAATCTTTTGCAAATGCATCCCGTTTTTCATTGGTGTTAATGCATTCCTGGGCTAATTGCAAACCTTCAAAACCCGATATGGTTCTATCTATATTTGGAAAGTGATTTAGAGCCTTTTCCATCCAAACAGGAAGTTGCTCGTTTAGCTCGCGGAGGTTAGAAATTACCTTTTTCACACTTTCTTCATCAAATGCCAGGGCTTGTGCTGTGTCGTCAAATACGCCAAAGTAATCTACTATCCTGCCGAACTTTTTATTAGGGAACAAACGATTGGTTCTGCAAATAGCTTGCAGCAGGGTATGGTCTTTCAAAGACTTATCCAGATACATGGTTTGCAGAATCGGTGCATCAAAACCCGTTAATAGTTTGGCTGTTACAATCAGGAATTTCAGGGGCGAATCAGCATCGTTGAATTGCTCCACTACCTTTTCCTGCTTGTCCTTATCCATGCCCCACCTCTGTTTGAAATCTATATCATCACTGGCAGAAGTGCTGATAACAACCGTACTGGCATCCGGGCTGAGTATCTTGTCTAATTCGTTTTTGTATTGAATGCAGGCGAATCGGTCTGGGGTAACAATCATAGCCTTTAAGCCCTCAGGCTCAACATGTGCTCTGAAATGCTCAACAATATCTGCAACTATGGTGCGTACTCGTTCCGGCGATTTCAGAAATACAGACATATTAGCTGCCTTCTGGCTCAGTTTATTCCTGTCTTCGTCGGTTAGGTCACCAGACATTTCCCTGAAAGCCACATCCAGACTCTCTTTGTCTATGTGGTAGTTAGGCAGCCTCGGTTCAAAGTGAAGCGGTAATGTTGCATTATCCCTGATACTATCCTGAAATGTGTATCTGCTCATATAGCCGCCTGTATCTTCTTCGGCACCAAAAGCCCAGAATGTGTTTTTGTCAGATTTATTGATGGGTGTACCTGTTAACCCAAATAAAAACGCATTGGGCAAGGCATTCCGCATTTTACGACCCAGATTGCCTTCCTGTGTGCGGTGTGCCTCATCCACTAATAGTATGATGTTGTCCCGCTTATTCATGTCTGGGTAAGCATCACGGAACTTATGAATCATCGTAATGATGATTTTACGGGTGTCTTTTTCTAACAGGTCGTGGAGTTCCTTAATATCGTCAGTGGTTATGGTATTAGGTATTTCTGCGCCGTTGAAAGTGGCTGTAATCTGGCTGTCAAGGTCGGTGCGATCCACCACTATCAAAACCGTCGGGTTATTTAAGTCTTCCTGCTTTCTTAGCTTCTGGGCAGCAAAAAGCATGAGGTTTGATTTACCGGAACCCTGAAAATGCCAGATTAAACCTTTCTTGATTTTACCTTCCCTCACCCGCTTCACTATCATGTTGGCACCTTCGTATTGCTGATAGCGGCAAACCACTTTTATCTTTTTCTTTTTTGAATCGGTGGCGAAGAAACTGAAATATTGAAGTATGTCCAGAACCGTTGCAGGTTTCAACAAATGGGTCATTTGTTTGGCTACGTCATGCAGACTAAGCACATGGCTCAATTCGTCTTTTTCATCTTCTATTCTCCAGGGCGCCCATTTTTCAAGATTAGTACGTACAGCGCCTATATAGATTTCCTTACCTTCGGTTGCGAATGAGAATACATTGGGCACAAATAATTGAGGTACTGAATTTTCGTAGGTTACATGGATATCATGTGCAGCATCCAGCCAGCTCACAGCTGGGCGAACGGGTGTTTTTGCTTCGCCAATTACCAGCGGTATGCCGTTTACAAACAATGCAATATCGGGTATCTTGGTTTCTCTTGCTCTTATAGTTAGTTGGTTAGTAAGTATGAAAGTGTTGTTACTAATTTCATCAAAGTCAATTAGTTTGATGGTAATGTGTTCATTGTTCTTACCAATGGGTAAAGAGATTTCGTTACGGAGCCAGCGGGTAAATTCTTCGTTGGCCCGAACCAGCCCCACATTTTGAACGGTAATCAATATGGCTCGTAGTTTATGGATAATTTCATCGGCTTTATCAGGTTTTGCAGCAATAGCCGGATTGAGTTTAATTAATGCGTTCTTTAACTCCCGCTCCAAAAACACCTCAGTTACATCCCGGCGCAATAACTCCGATTGCACAAATTGCCACTTTACGTTATTACCATAGGGTACAGGGTCTTCTCTAACTATGCCTGACTTTACAGCATTGAGATTCACACCAGTCATCTGGTGAATAATGAAATGCTCTACCGAGTTTTGTTCATTGAATGCCATGGCTATTGAATTGTAAAGTGATCCGTCAAAACAAAATCCAAACCCAATTTATCCATCAAGATTTGCTTTTGTACGTTTTCATTTTGGTGCAGTTTATAACCGTAGCTCTCAATGAAAGTTTTGTTGGAAATAACTGGAGTCAAATAATTCAAATTTAAATTGTGATGATGCTCCCGAAAGCTCAATATCGTTTCTTCAAATTGTTCCCTTGCATCTTTCAGCCAAGATCCGTTAAGACCAGTTTTGATTTCAAAAAAAAGAATATTCTCATCAAAAAGGATAAATCCTTCGCACCGCCTAATTTGTTGATTTCCAATTCCAAACAAAGAATCGGAACTAAAAATAGCAGGATTACGGTTGTTATCTTTCAAGTAATAATTACTCGTTCTGAATATGGTTACGCAGTAGTCAATCGCCTTGTATCTGACTAATTTATTGTTTGGATTAAAAATATCAAAATCATTTGGCACCCCTTGGCCAACCAAGCACGCAGGCTGTCTGGCATTCGCATTAGCATCGCTGACACCGAATTGACCCATATTTACACTTGTTGAGCAACGTGTGGGTTGTTGCCGAGATATGCAATTTGGCTGATTACAGGGGGCTGCAAAAAAGTCTATCGGCATAATTTTTCAATTTCTAAAAGTTTAGAATATTCATCATTGGTAAAACCCAACTCCACATTTAACTTATTTTCGTCAGAAGGTAAACCCCTGTAATTGCCGAGCAAACGTATAGTGCCTGTTTCTTCGTCCATTTCGTAAATAACCAAGTCATCTGGATTAACAATATGGTTTTTCGGTATAATATCGTAAACCTTTTCGGTCAGCGTCTCAGTTTTACCCGTAGCCCTAATTTTCTCCAAAAGGTTGTAAGCACCAATAGAGACTGTCATGTAATTAATTAGGTAAGGACTATGGGTTGTCATGACTAACTTATTACCAGAACTCATATTGTTGAATTCCAGTAGGCTATACAGCATCGCTCTTTGGGAGGCAGGAAATAGGTTTTGTTCTGGCTCCTCAACAATATTAATAAATGCTGTCTTATTGAACTTCCGTCCTATGTTTGACCTTGCTATTCGCTTTTGTTCTTCGGTAAATCCAGGTGTTTCATTGATTGATTGCATTTCAAGTGCAAACCGCTCAATCTGCTCAGGTGTCATTTTTCTTGCAGTTTCATTTTCTGGTTTCACCGAACTTGCCATATATGATGAAGCAACGTACATCGGAACCAGAGATTGAAATCCACTTGAAGCCTCAGATAACTTAATATGAAAATCGCTGCCTTTCTTAATATAGGCAGTTTTATTACTATATTCAACGTCTACATGTGCTACAGGCAACCTGATTAAGCCTTCCATTGCGTCTAAAGCTGATGAATAATCAGTAATAAACTCCCTTAATGAATCAAGCATAATATTAGATTCCCGACCCTCTCTGAAACTCCCAATAAAATTTCTCTCGGCTGGCACATACATGATCTGCGGCAGCTCGTAATTGCCTTTTTTTTCTTTTTTTAGAACCTGAAAATTTCCATTGTAAAATTTAAAATCAAAAGAATCACCCTGGTACTCAATTTCCGAGGCTAATTCATTTTTTTGGTTTGTATCGGCATATTGTAAAAAATAATTCTCTATTCTATGATAAGTCAAATACTGGTCTCTAAATCTATTGTATTTTTCAAAATACTTAGATTCTCGGTCACCCCTTGTCAACGCTTTTTCAATCCATGACAAGGTAGATATCAACTTAGCCACTGTACTTTTACCGCTACCCTGATTTCCAATGAGCATGGTAACTTTATTGATGTCCATCCATTCATTGAAAGTGCCATCGGCAAGTATCTCTTTGAAGCCTTCTTTTATTGGGCCAAAGTTTTTTATTTTAATGCGACTCATAATTCGTCAAATTTAATATCCTTTTTACAGAGTTCGTTAAAAGCAAAAGCAACTAATTATTTTCTAAATATTCATCCAAACATTTGAACGAATTGCGATAATTGCCGTAGTTGTTTGAAATATATTTATGAGACAGATAGATAGTTTTCAGGTTTCCTGCACATTTGAATTCACCCTCCCGGCTCAGCAATAAAGAAGGGATTAAATAGAACTTTGCAGGTGCCGTAACATCGGCAATGCTACCTTCAAACCCTACCAGGGCATAAAACAAATTCGCCTGAGCTGGCATCACCCCTGAATTGCCGATTAACCAGTCATTGTTTTTGTTAACTCCCTTCACCTCAATAATACAAATGTTTCCAGATTTGTTTTTTACAATAATATCAACGCCTTTTTTGTTACCCAACGATAAATAAGAATCTTTTCCCGCACGACATAGCAAGCTCATCATCAGATATTCTGAAGCAAGATTGGTGTTGTAATTATTGTCTGCGGATCGCGTAGCCATTAATCAAATATTTCGTGTAGAAGGTTTTGTTTCAGGTTCTTTAAAAAGTTGTTTTGCGCCTTAAGTTGTTCCCTTATTTCCAATATCCCATCCAAAATACCTGTAATTTTCTTCTGAGTATCAATGTCTGGTAGGTGAAATTCAAAATTGTCCAAGTCCTTCCAATTAATATAAGGATTTGTTGAGCCTTTTGAAACGCCGATTGAATATTGTGTAAATCGCTCAGATAGCATTATGTGCTTCAATAAGCCCTGGAGTAAGATACCTTCATTTGCCCTGATTACATAAGTTGTATTGGCGCAAACGCCGTCAAAATCTGCAAATGCTACCTTTTTTAGATAAGTCCTGCGTGAACCGTACAATATATCACCTTTTTTAAAAAGCACATGAAAAGCTGGCCCTAAATATCCTTCACCTACCTTTTGCCAGGTTCTTATTTTAAAGTCCTCAGATTCTAAGTTT
>Ga0364887_10388_pt1 | contig 23468 bp, 23 predicted proteins | sample ExccelJu500001D4_4_FD_206924 | JGI IMG/M metagenome (GOLD analysis project Ga0364887, IMG submission 206924) | Enriched cells from Trout Bog Lake Hypolimnion, Wisconsin, USA - BchlTB.July23.5000.01.D4 | ecosystem: Environmental > Aquatic > Freshwater > Lake > Hypolimnion/Profundal zone | place...
TCTGACAAAACAGATTTTAGGTTGATGCCCAAAGAAACTTCATTGGCAGCAACAAGGGTATCTTTCTCGAAAGGAGCAGCACCTTTCAAGGTAAAATCGTAGAGGGTAAGGGTTAAGGAAGGGAAGTGATTGAAGAAAGACAACCTTGCTTTAGAGAAGTTCAGCTCTCCATTGATGGTGGTGTTTGTCCATTGTTTTATCTTTTTAGATACAGTTCCTGGGAATAAAAAAGGCAACAGGAACATCAAAACCAATATGGAAAAGACTGCTATCCCACTTATTTTTAGAAGATGGAATAATTTCTTTACGATAGATGAGTTAGCCATAATGGGTTATTTTGTCTGCAAATTAACTGAATTAAACCGAGCGGTTGAGAAAAGGGAAAGGAATATTTAGTTTAACTCTATTCAATCGATTGATATAGGGTTTAAATCAAAGACTAATATATTTTTCCAAAACCGCTCACTAAGTTTAGCAATGATGATGAAGAAAAAGGAGTAAAATTTTATTCAATTATAAATTTTGAAGCCACCGGAAGCTCAGGCAAAGTCTCCGGAAGGGCATCAAACTGACAGGGTAGCATACAAAAAGTCCCCGGAAGCACAGACGAAGTCGCCGGAAGGGCATCGAACTGACAGGGTGGCACATCGAGGAAAGGCGGAAGGGCATCAAAAGCCGAGGGAAGCATATCAAACTTAGGTGGAACGGCATCTATTTTACCAGATTCTGATAATGACACATACAATTCGCTATCTAAACCCTAAGAAAACCAAGCAGATTAACAAATATTCCAATCGTTGTTATAGAAATGAATGACATCAATCAGTATATCCACATCCCCCGCAACTCTTACCTTTGACCACTTACAAATAAGAGAGATTATGCTTGCAATTAATTCATTAACGGACATTCAGAAAATACATTTTATCGGCGTTGCAGGAACAGGGATGAGTGCCATTGCACAATATCTTTCATCCATCAGAAAAGAATGAAACACAAGAGAAACTTGTGGCGGAAGGGATACAATGTTTCCTGCAAGACGGTAGCGGAATAGACGAACAAACACAGTTGATTGTTATTTCAACTGCGATTGAAGAAACCAATGTAGAGATACAGAAGGCGAACAGCCTATCAATTCCCATTATCAAAAGGGCAGAATTATTGAGTTTGATTGTACAAGAAAAACGTACCATAGCAATCGGTGGCACAAGTGGAAAGAGTACTACCACCGCTATGTTGTTTGATATATTGGACTATGCAGGACTGGAGCCAAGCATCATCAGTGGTGCGGGTTTGGTGCGATTGCAAGAACAAGGTAAGATTGGTAATGCACAATTAGGTAAGGAAGATTTATTAGTGATTGAAGCCGACGAAAGTGATGGGTCTATTGTTAACTATCATCCTGAGATTGGGGTTTTATTGAACATAGATAAAGACCATAAAGAAATCAGTGAACTGCAAGAGATATTTGAGATATTTAAAAGTAACAGCAGGAAGTTTATGGTGAATTCTTCACAAGAATTAACCGCTGCATTCTCCCAAAACAGAAACCAAGACTTTAGTTCCACCGATGCTGATGCGAGGTATAAAGCAACTGGCTTCTTACAATCAGGGTTACATATAAATTTCTTCATCAATCATATTCCTTTCTCCCTTGATGCAATCGGTAAACACAATATGGAGAATGTATTAGCGGCAGTGGCAGTAGCAAATCAGTTGGGAGTAAGTCTTGAATTATGCAGTAAAGCAATTAAAAATTACAAGGGAATTTATAGACGAAACCAAGTTTTGGGTAATAAGAATAATGTGTGGGTGATAGATGATTATGCCCACAATCCTGCTAAAGTAGCTGCGGCAATATTAGGCGTGCAGCCATTGGCAAAGAAGGTGATAGCATGGTTTCAACCACATGGTTATGGCCCAACAAGGTTCTTGAAGAATGATTTTATAGAGTCCATCAGTAAAGCACTTCGTCCGCAAGATGAGATATGGATGAGTGAAATATTTTATGCAGGAGGTACTGCCATCAAAGATATTAGTGCCGATGATTTGATTCAGGTTATCAAAATCACTCACCCCAATGCCTTCTTTGTTGAAGATAGAAATAACCTGTTAGCGGTCTTGCAATCGCACTTTACAGATGATTGCGTACTACTCTTGATGGGTGCAAGGGATCCAAGCTTGGATGCTTTTGCAAAAAGTGTTTACGAAGGGCTGTAGAGTTTAACCACAAGGGACACAATGGGTTTCACAAAGAACACTATGCAACTCCAGTTAAATTTATTTTGTGTACTTTGTGTTTCTTTCCTTGTGTCCCTTGTGGTTAAATCTCACTAAACCTTTGTGTTCCTTGTGGTTAAACCATACACCCTTACTTTTGTTTCTTTCTAAAAGGATAATATTATGCAGTTAGCAGATTTGTACAAGAAGGCTTTGGCGTTTGAGTTTTTGAGTGTTGAGGAAGGGATGTTTCTATTTGAAAATGCCCCACTTACCGAGTTGATGTTTGTGGCGGATGAGCTAAGAAAGATTCAAGTGCCTCATGGCAAAGTGACTTGGCAGATAGATAGGAACGTAAACACCACCAACGTGTGTATTGCCAACTGCAAGTTTTGTAATTTCTACAGGATACCCGGTCATGCAGAGGCATACATCACCGATATGCCTACTTACAGGAAGAAAATTCAAGAAACAATCGCTTGGGGAGGAGACCAACTATTACTGCAAGGTGGGCATCATCCTGACCTTGGCCTACAATATTATGTAGATACTTTTAGGGCTATCAAGCAAGAGTTCCCTACCATAAAACTACACACACTCGGGCCACCAGAGATAGCGCACATCACTAAACTAGAGAAAAGTACACACGCCGAAGTACTCAAGGCATTGAAAGATGCGGGCATGGATTCTTTGCCTGGCGCTGGCGCGGAAATATTAATTGATAGGGTTCGTAGATTGATTAGCAAAGGAAAATGTGGTGCCGACGAATGGTTGGAAATCATGCACCAAGCGCATAAACTAAATATTACTACCAGTGCCACCATGATGTTTGGTCACGTGGAAACATTGGAAGAAAGGTTTATTCACCTAGTAAAAATCAGGGAAGTGCAAGCTAAGAAACCGGCAGATGCCAAAGGCTTCCTTGCATTTATCCCTTGGACTTTTCAGGATGTAGATACTTTATTGACCAAGATTCGTGGTGTACAGAACCTTACTACCCCTGAGGAATATATGCGCATGATTGCTATTAGCCGTATCATGTTGCCCAATATCAAGAACATTCAGGCTAGCTGGTTGACGGTTGGCAAGCAAACTGCACAGCTTACATTGCATGGTGGTGCCAATGACTTTGGAAGCATCATGCTGGAAGAAAATGTAGTGAGTGCTGCTGGTGCACCACACAGGTTCACTTACAAAACCATCCAAGATGCAATCAGTGAAGCTGGGTTCGAGCCGCAACTGCGCAACCAACAATACGAATGGCGAACAATCCCCGAAACGATACAGGAACAGGTGGTGGACTACTAGATAGTGATGCGTTATGAATGATGAACAATAAGTAAAAAGAAATATATTTATGAAATTAGCAAACAACAAGATACTAATAACAGGTGGCGCAAGCGGCATCGGTTTGGGACTAACCAAAAGATTCCTTGAAGAGAACAATACCGTAATTATCTGCGGAAGACGAGAAGAAGTATTGAAAGAAGTGGCAGATAAATATCCATCGGTAATTACTAAAGTTTGCGATTTATCGGTAGAAGCAGAACGTGTTGCGTTGTATGAATGGGTTGCAGAATACCACAGCGACTTAAATATATTGGTAAACAACGCAGGAATACAGCAATGGATGAATGTAACTGATACGGATTTCTATTCAAGGGCTAAAGTAGAAATAGCTACTAACATAGAAGCACCCCTACACCTGACTTCGCTATTTATTAATCTAAAATCGTTGGATACGGTTATCAATGTAACATCTGGATTGTCATTTGTTCCATTAACGAAAGTGCCTGTTTATTCAGCTACCAAGGCATTCTTCCATTCTTTCACTTTATCGTTGCAACATTTGTTGAAAGCAAGAGGCATTGAGGTAATTGAAATTATTCCACCAGCACTCAACACCGACTTAGGCGGAAAAGGTTTGCATGATGAAGCACCGCCAGTAAGTGCCTTCATCGAAGCAATTTTCAATCAATTGAAAGAAGGAAAAACAGCACTAACCTTTGGATTCAGCGAAGCAATGTCAAAAGCAAATCCGGAAGAACTGAAAGTTGTTTTTGGCAGGATGAATCCAAGCTAATTCATTTCAAATTACAGTATCTCCTTCAAGCTATCCTCCACGGCAGCAATGGTTTTATCCAAGTCCTCATAGCTAAGGGCATTGTTTAAAAACCAACTTTCGAAGGCACTCGGTGGAAGATAAACGCCATGATTAAGCATAGCATGGAAGAACTTTTTAAAGAGTTCATTATTGGCAGCAGCAGCAGAAGCGAAGTCGGTAACAGGATGCTCGCTGAAGTGAATACTTATCATTGAGCCAAGATGATTGATGACATAAGGCGTACCGGAAGCCTTTAAAACTTTATCCAATCCGTGTTTCAGATAAAGTGTTTTAGCATCCAATTCTTTCAGTATTTCAGGATTATCTTTTAGGATAGAAAGCAAGGTATAGCCTGCAATCATCGCAATAGGATTACCACTCAAAGTACCCGCCTGATACACGTTACCCAAGGGGGAAACTACTTCCATGATGTGACGCTTGCCACCAAAAGCACCCACAGGCATACCCGCACCAATCACTTTGCCGTAAGTAACAAGGTCGGCATCAATGCCCAATTTCTCTTGCACGCCACCCAAAGCAAGGCGGAAACCCGTCATTACTTCGTCGAAAATCAATACAATATTATTATCATCACAAACTCTTCTTAGTCCTTTCAAGAAACCTTCTTTTGGTAAGATGCAACCCATATTGCCTGCCACAGCTTCTACTATGATGGCTGCAACTTGGTCTGGGTTTTCCTTTACTAATTGCTCCACAGCTTCCAAGTCGTTGTAGGCACAAGTAAGGGTATCGTTCGCAACGCCAGCCGTAACGCCTGGCACCGTCTGAATATTAAAAGTAGCCACACCGCTACCGGCCTTTACCAAAAAGCTATCGGCGTGCCCGTGGTAACAGCCCTCGAACTTAATTATTTTATTACGCCCCGTATAACCCCTCGCCACGCGAACCGCACTCATGCAAGCCTCAGTTCCGCTGCTCACCATCCGTATCAAATCTACATTGGGTGCCATACTTTTTATCAGTTCAGCCATCTTAATTTCCAACTCGGTAGGAGCGCCATAAGAAGTGGAATAAACAGCTTGCTCCTGAATGGCTTTGATAACAGGTTCGTAGGCGTGACCCAAAATCATAGGCCCCCAAGAAGCGATATAGTCTATATACTGATTATCATCGGCATCATATAGGTACGCACCCTTTGCCTTTTTAATGAAAAGTGGTGTTCCACCAACACTTTTAAAAGCACGAACTGGGGAATTGACACCGCCCGGAATAGATTGCTGTGCACGGGAAAAAAGGGCTTTACTAGTTGTAATATTATTCATTTTAAGTAATATGTATTAGGTAATATGTTGTAGGTTTTAGCGTATATGGTTATTTAATCATCCGTAAATAGCTTGCTTAGTGCTATCTATTTCTTTAATAAAGTAAGGATTTTTCAAAGATCTTTCGGTCAAAACATCAACTTCCCTATGTAGTAAATCTTTCAATTCATAATACAAATCCCATAAATGTCCACCAGCTTCAACTGGGTCTAACCCCTCTTGGAGGTTCACCAAAAAATCGACATCACTCTCATCATTGAACCTATCAGTAACAACAGAGCCAAAAACATAAGCTTGTTTAATCTTATGCTTCTCCAAAAGTGCTATCACCTGTGGCAAATGCGGTTGAAAAGACTGATGCAGCATAATCTATTTGTATGAATGAAATTTTAAGATGCGGCTAAGGTAGGCATAATCATTTTCATAACACTAAGGAATGGAATTATATCATCCAGAAATGGATTGAGAAAAATCATTCCATCAACCACAAAAGATTTATACCCCAATAAACAAAATAAGACAGAGCTTCGTTCGATAAATAGGTGTACTTATAAAAATTGACTATACCTTCTCATTGTATTGTTACTGTATGTTTATTTTTTGTGTAGGATTGGGAAGAAGATTGGCCCTGTAATAAAAATAGTTTGGGTTGATAAAAAAGAATTTATCGGGTATAAAATTAAATTGCTAGTTATGAAAGATGAAATTACACTGTTGCGTGAAGAAAACAAACGCCTGAATACCATTATTTATGTACTCACAGAAAAATTGCAGGAGACAGAAACTTCACTTTATGCCTACCTTAAAAATAACATAGGCATAAATAACGTTGCGGATGGTACTCTAGAAAATAAGATAGGCGTAAGCAAGATTGTTTCCGCCTATGATAAAATTAAGATAGGAGTAAACAACGTTTCGGATGATATTACCGAAAATAACATAGGAGTAAATAACTCTGTTTCCGCCTATGATAAAAATAAGATAGGCATAAGTAACGTTGCGGATGGTATTACGGAAAATAAGGTAGGCGTAAGCAAGATAAATACCGTTGTACTTGCTAGCAAACTAAAGGCTGTTATGATTAAATGCCCTATAAGTGGTTTGGGTACTGCCGCAAAAACATTGGTTCATATTTATACCAATCCTAAGTGTCCGCAAAAGGACTTGATGAAGCTAACTGGTTTATCTGCGGATGGGATAGTGAAGCACATTAGGGCACTAAAGAAGAGAAACTTAATCATAAAAGTTGGTTTTCAGCAGTACGAGCTTTCGGATGCGGCAATAAAATTGTTGGAAGCAGCGAGAGGGTAAAGTGAGTTGTGAATAGTGAGTTGTCAGTTGTGAAAGCTTTCTAATCACAACTGACAACTCACTATTCACAACTCACTATTAGCTAATAAGTCTCACAACATCCTTCGCAAAATAGGTGGCAATTAAATCAGCACCAGCACGCTTGATAGAAGTAATTGTTTCCAGAATAGCTTTATCCTCATTAATCCAACCCATTTTGGCAGCGGCTTTTATCATGGCATATTCGCCACTGATGTTGTAGGCACTTACGGGAATATCCACTGCATTCTTTACCTCACGGATAATATCCAAATAGGAGAGGGCAGGCTTCACCATTACAATATCGGCTCCTTCTTCCACGTCCATCAGGGTTTCTTTTACAGCTTCTAGGCGGTTGCTATAATCCATCTGATAAGTCTTTTTATCACCAAAACCCGGAGCAGAATCTAGTGCATCCCTAAACGGCCCATAGAAGCAAGAAGCATACTTGGCACTATAAGCCATGATGCCCGTTTTGGTAAAATTATTTTCTTCCAATGCCTGCCTGATAGCTGCTATTCTTCCATCCATCATATCACTTGGGGCAACAAAATCTGCACCAGCAGCAGCGTGACTAACGCTCATCTTCGCCAAAATATCTACTGTAATATCATTAACTATCTCACCATTTTCCACCACGCCATCGTGACCATCAGATGAGAATGGGTCTAAGGCAACATCGGTCATCACCAACATTCCAGGCACGGCATCCTTAATTGCTTTTATGCTGCGCTGCATCAATCCATCAGGGTTAATGGCTTCGTCTCCATATTGATTTTTTAATTCATCCTTGCATTTTACAAATAGCAAAACACACTTCAATCCCATTGCCCAAAGCTCTTTTACTTCTTTAATTGTATTGTCTAGGCTATAACGGAAATAACCTTGCATAGAGGCAATCTCTTCCTTTACACCCTCTCCTTCAACAATAAAAACCGGAACGATAAAGTCATTTGGGGTAAGAATAGTCTCCGCAACTAAGCTTCTGATAGCTGGTGATTGACGAAGGATTCTGTTTCTGCGAGTAAGTATCATAAATGTGAGTTGTGAATAGTTAGTAGTGAGTGGTGAATAGTTAGTGGTGAGAAGTGAGTTGTCCCTCATTAAGTTTCGGGAGTTGACTGATTGATCATGCCACTTAATAATTTGAATGACTGTATAATATTATGTCCTAAAGTTTGCAACTCTTCCATGGTCGTATATCCTAATTCTTGAGCAATGTCGAAGGCTGTATCAATTTCAATAACCGAACCACGTGCTATCTCAAAGTATCTTTTTCTCTCTGCAAGAGACTTGCGAGAACACCCCTCTGCAATATTCAAATGTACAGAAATTGCCGCCCTCCTTATTTGCTGAACCATTGCAAATTTCTCATGATTAGGAAATTGTATTGTCATTTTATAACATTCAAGTGTCAATGCCTTTGAAAATCCATAAACATTTAGTTTGGTGTGCGCTAATTGTAAAAACATAAGTCTAATTTAAATTATTAATTAATGCAACCAAAGAAAATATACGAATTTGAGTATTGTCAAGTACTCACTACTAACAACTCACTACTCACTTTTCAACCAATTGGGGGGATTCAAGCAAGCCTGCAACAACTTATCTTCCTTACTACCTGCAACAGGTTGATAATTGTATTCAAACCTAACAGTGGGCGGTAGGCTCATCAAGATACTTTCTATCCTTCCATTTGTTTTTAATCCAAACAAAGTTCCCCTGTCGTGAACCAAATTAAACTCCGTATATCTGCCACGGCGTATTTCCTGCCAATGTTTATTTTCTGCTGTGTAAGGAATATTCTTCCTTTTATTAACGATAGGAATATAGGCTTCGGTAAAAGCATTACCACAAGCCTGTCCAAAATTCATCCAAAATTCAACAGCCTTTGTTTCTGATGGACGCTGATAGTCGTAGAATATTCCACCAATACCCCTACGTTCATTGTTGCGATGATAGTTAACAAAATAATCGTCGCACAGCTTTTTGAAAGTAGGATAGAAGGTAGTATCAAACTGATCACACACATCTTTATAGGTCTGGTGAAAATGAATAGCATCTTCATCTATCAAATAATAAGGCGTCAAATCAGTTCCGCCACCAAACCAACGGTCAATAACGGCACCCTCATGTCCATCCTCAGAGGGAGCATCATACAGCTCAAACATCCTATAATTGCAATGAACGGTAGGAACAAACGGGTTGACTGGATGCAAAACAAGACTTAACCCGCAAGCAAACCAATGAAGCTCGTTGGTATTAAATTCATGAGGGAGTTTTAGTTGGCTACGCATGGCATTGGTAACAATACCACTTACCGCAGAAGTATTAACGCCGCCCTTTTCAAATACATTCCCATTGGCAATAACCCTTGTTTTGCCGCCACCACCTTCGGGACGCACCCATACATCTTCTACAAAAGTGGCTTTGCCATCTTCAGCCTCTAAAGCTGCGCAGATATTATCCTGAAGTAAATGGATATAATCAATCCATTGTTGTTTGATGCTCATAAAAACCAATTAGAATGATACAGGTTTCTGGTTACTAGTTACCGGTAACTAGTAACCAGAAACCTGAAACTACTTTACCATTTATATTCCTTCACCGTATCTACAAAAGCCCTTGCATGATCTACAGGAACGTGTGGTAAAATGCCATGACCAAGGTTTGCAACATATCTACCCTTGCCAAAAGCTTGTAACATTTCAGTCACTTCCTTCTTTATCACTGGGATTGGGGCAAGTAGTTTTGCTGGGTCGAAGTTTCCTTGTAAGGTAATATCTGCACCAGCCATTTGTCTAGCAAAAGAAGGTTTTATACACCAATCAATACCCAAACCTGCTGCACCAGTAGCTGCCATCGAATCCAGATTTTGCCAAGCACCTTTAGCGAAAACGATGGTTAATACTTCATCCTTCAATGCCGCAACTATCTGACGGATGTAATGCAAAGAATAAGTCTCGAAGTCATGCGGACTTAATAATCCACCCCAACTGTCAAATATCTGCACTACATCGGCACCCGCTTTGGCTTGCGCTTTCAGGTAGGCAATGGTAGTATCGGTAATCATTTGTAGTAGTGTATGCGCTAATTCAGGTTGCGTGTAGCAGAACTCCTTCACCTTATCAAAAGTCTTAGAACCCTTTCCTTCAACCATATAGCAAAGCAATGTCCACGGTGCACCAGCGAATCCAATCAAAGGCACACGGCCATTTAGTTCTTGTTTTATAAGTTTCAAAGCCTTGAAAACGTAACCCAATGTTTCTTCTACATCAGGCACTCTTACCCTTTGCAGGTCAGCAACTGTGGCAATAGGGTTAGGTAGTATCGGCCCCTTACTTTCTATCAATTGTACTTCCAAGCCCATTGCTTGGGGCACAACCAAGATGTCGGAGAACAATATCGCCGCATCAACACCCACAATATCAACTGGCTGAATAGTAATTTCGGCAGCCAACTCAGGTGTCTGGCATCTCTCGAAGAAGCCATACTTATTTTTGATCACCATATACTCTGGTAAGTACCTACCTGCTTGACGCATCATCCAAACTGGTACTCTTTCGGTGGGTTCCCCACGTAATGTCCTTAATAGTAAATCGTTTTGTATCACTTAATTAAATTGATTTTAATGAGTTAATGAAGCCCCTCCGCCCCTAAAGGGGAACTCGGAACGTTTGAATTTATTGCAAAATACCCAATTGCTTTTGTTACTAGATTATTCTTTTCAGGTGTGTCTGGCTTAACAATGCTATTGCTTGAATAGTTGGCAATTGTCTTAGCCGTAGTATTACCAATGGCGAAAAGGATAGTTTTCTCAGCCACTTTATTGATTGAAAAGAAACTATCAACCGCACTAGGACTAAAAAACAAAATGGCATCGTAAATCTGAGTAACAATGTGAGGTGTAACAATAGTTTCGTAAACAACAATCTCCTCCAAAGTTATTTGATGTTCTTTTAATAATTGAGGCAATTCATCCCTACGGATATTTCCACAAAAGAAAACTGCTTCTTTTGTTCCATTTGCAATCATACCTTCTGCAAGGGAAAAAGCATCTTTTCCAGTTCCTTTAATGCTATCAGCTCCAAAGTAATCCTTAATGATTGTCTTAGTAGTACCTCCCATGCAGTAAATATCCCAAGTAGGTTTCACCCCATCAAGGCTTTCGATGATTGCCTCGGCGGCATTCATGCTAGTAAAGACAATCTTATTATTTGATTTGGATAAAGTTTTTATTCTTTCTTTTTTATCTTGATTGATAGAAACAGTCGTTTCGATAAAGGGCAAGCATTTAATCCAAATATTCTCTCCAGCTGCCTCTTGAAGTAGTTCTGCATCCAATGGACGGGTACTTAATATGTTAATTGGTTTATTTGGCATTGTTAATGGCATCTATTATGGCTTGTCCGCCTCGTTCTAAAAGAGATTTGGCAGCTAATGCTCCACCGGTTACAGCTTCTTCAAAGGAAAATGTTTGTTCTACCTCAGCCTTTTCAGAACCATCTATTGCCACCACATTTCCTCTGAAATGTATTGCACCATCTTTCACTTCTGCCAATGCACTAATCGGTGTTGAACATCCTCCTAACAGTACTCGAAGGAAATCTCTTTCAATCTTAGTGCAAAGGGCAGTGTATTTATCATTAAAGTGTTGGCAAGCATCAAAACTAAAAGTGTCGTCCTCCCTATTTACTACCATTATTGCTCCTTGAGCAGGTGCGGGTAGCATCCAATCCAAATCAATACTATTAGCTGGACGAAGATTAATCCTTTCCAATCCCGCAGCGGCAAATATTGCCCCATGCCAGTTACTTTCTTCTACCTTTCTCAGACGGGTGTTTACATTTCCCCTTAAATTCTCTATGATGTGATTCGGGTATCTATGCAACCATTGTGCTTTTCGGCGGATACTGCTGGTTCCTATTGTGAGAGGTGAGTGGTGAGTGGTAAGTTGTAAGTCCTGCTTCAACTGTTCACTGTTTACTGTTAACTGATTACTGACAAGAATGTCTCTGTAGCTTGCTCGCTTCAACACTGCACTCTGGATAATTCCTTTGGGAAGTTGCGTAGGTACATCTTTCATAGAGTGTACCGCTATATCTATCTTGTCAGTTAGTAAGGCAATATCCAAACTTCTTGTAAAGACCCCTTGCACACCCATTTCGTATAGTGGTGTAACCAAATCAATATCGCCTTCGCTCTTGATGAAAACCAATTCGGCAGCATACCCATTCTCATTCAAAAGGTCTTGAACAAGTGTTGCTTGCCAAACAGCCAACTGACTTTCGCGTGTACCAATACGAATAACTCTTTCCATAATGAATTGTGATGTAAGGATTGGAATGAAATTATGATTAAGGTGATTTAAATGATTTAATGATTATTCTAAAACTCATTGAATCATTCAAATCATTGAATCATAATTCTCTAATCATATTTCTTAGTTAGCACTGATAGCAATAAACTCATTGATGGCTTCTATAAAGTTGCAGCCACCTTTGTTTTCCTTGCGCATACTTTGCGCCATGTTGTTAATTACTTTTTGGATGCGGGTGTTGCAGTCAGTAGTAGTTGTTGAATGGTGACTGTTAGAATAGCTGATAAACATATCACATTCTTGCATAGCCATCAACTTGCTTTTGACAGCTTTTATCACAGGCACATTTTTGCGCATTGCGTGCCATTCGTTAAACTCTGCAATATGTTCTGCTATGATTGCCCTTGCTTTTGGCACTTCATCAATCCTCATTTGAAGGGTAGCGTCATTTATTTTAGATAAATCATCCACATTCACTAAAGTGATATGTGACAATTCTTTACATGCTGGATTGATATTGTTAGGTATTGATAAATCAATCAAAACCTTGTTATTGCTATTGATAAATTGCTCTTTGTTAAGGATGGGGGTTGCTGCATTTGTTGCAACGATGATAACATCTGCTGCTTTTATTTCGTGTTCTATCAATTCATAAGAACCTACTCTAAGGTTCAATTCATCAGCTAACTCCTTTGCTTTGTCTTCAGTACGGTTAATAAGGGTAATGTTGGTATTATTTAAATAATCAACTACATTCTTACAAGTGTTTCTTCCAATTTTGCCAGTACCCAATAGTAATATCTTCTTGTCGCTTATGTTTTCTAGATGGTCTTTCAAAAACTGTATAGCTGCAAAAGAAACTGATACAGTACCCCCACTTAGTTGTGTATTGTTCTTGATACTTTTTGACGCTTGTATAACCGAATTTACCAACCGCTCCATATATCCACCTATCGAACCGTGTTCTTTTGCGAACTTGAATGATTGTTTTATCTGACCAATTATTTCATAGTCGCCCAATATCTGTGAGTCTAATCCGGCACCAACAGAGAACAAATGTTCTATTGCTTGTGCACCTTTTTTGATGTAAGAAAGTTGATTGAATGTCTCTACGCTGCCCGTAGTTTTGGAACACAATAGGTTTACCAATGCTTTTGCACTATTAGCCAAACCATAAATTTCGGTTCTGTTGCAAGTACTTATCACCATTAATTCGGCGATTCCTGCTTGCTTAGCGTCAGCTATCAAAGCGCGGTATTGATCCGTGCCAATAGCAAACTGTCCCCTGATTGATGCTTCAGTTTTTTTGTAGTTGATGCCCGCTGCGTAAAATTGTATTTCCTGCATAGTCATTACCCGTTAAAGTGGGTTCAAGTAAGTTACGCAAAAATAGCCTTTGCGGTTTCCGCAGAAATCCAACATTCGTCATTATAATGTCATTTTTGTGTCATGTTTAATGACAGAGATTAATGAGGAATGACTATATCGTTTTTTAGTATTCTTTTTCTGATTTAATCCTAAATGATAGAACGGATGCGCTCTACGTATCATAAATTTAACCAACAGTGACTAAAATCACACCTTTCGGCTGAGCAATTTGACGTTTTTTGTTGTCCGAATAGCTTTTTTGGTCACAAAAACGATCGTTCGGGAGGCGTGGACGCGGTTCTACGAGACGTGGATGCACGTTTACGAGACGTGGATGCGCATTTTGGTGACGTGGATGCACCTCCACGCCTCGTGGAATCGCATCCACGTGGCGTAGAAGTGAATTTTGGCGACGTGGACGTGCATCCACGCCTTCCAAACGATCGTGCGGACGACGAAAACGATCAAATTAATGACGTGGAAGGCGTGATTTTGCACACGAGTTATCTTTATTAAAACAAGAAAGGCTGTCTTAAAGTATTACCTCTAAAACAGCCCCTTTCTTTTTACTACTAATGCCTTACGACTTACTCTTATGATTTATTACTAACTACTGGTGCGGCTGCCAATATCTCTGCGCTCACTCCGGCCTTGTATTTCTCGAAATTATCAACAAATTGTTTTGCCAAATTATTAGCTACAGCATCATAAGCTGCCTTATCAGTCCAAGTATCCCTTGCATCCAATATTTCTGATGGAACATTAGGACAAGTTTTAGGAACCAACATGCCAAAAACAGGGTTCGCTTGATATTCCACTTCGTTCAATTCGCCATTCAAAGCAGCAGTAATCATTGCTCTCGTATAACCAAGCTTCATCCTTTTACCCACACCATAGCCACCGCCGCTCCAGCCAGTGTTCACCATCCATACATTCACTTTGTGTTCCCTAATCTTTTTTCCAAGCATCTCTGCATAGAACCCAGGATGCAAAGGCAAGAACGGCGCGCCAAAACAAGTACTAAAAGTAGCTTTTGGCTCAGTAACACCTGCCTCAGTTCCTGCAACTTTGGCAGTGTAGCCACTTATAAACTGATACATCGCTTGCTCAGGCGACAACTTACTGATAGGTGGCAAAACACCATACGCATCGCAGGTTAGGAAGAAAATATTTTTGGGTAATCCACCAATACTTGGCTCTGCCGCATTGCTGATATAACTCAAAGGATAGCTAACCCTTGTGTTTTCAGTAATAGATTTATTGGCAAAATCAATTGTAGAAGTACCATCCAAGAAAACAATGTTCTCTACCAATGCCCCAGGCCTGATTGCATTGAATATCTCTGGTTCTTTATCTGCACTCAGGTCTATACACTTTGCATAACATCCCCCTTCGAAGTTAAAGACAGAATTATCAGTCCATCCATGCTCGTCATCGCCAATCAACTTACGTTCTGGGTCTGCACTAAGGGTTGTTTTGCCAGTGCCACTCAATCCAAAGAACACGGCAACATCGCCATCATTGCCAATGTTTGCGCTACAGTGCATACTCAAAATATGCTTTTCGTAAGGAAGGATATAATTAAGGATAGTAAATATCCCCTTCTTCATTTCGCCTGTATAGCCAGAGCCACCTATCAAGATTATTTTGTGGGTGAAAGAAACAATAGAGAAATTGTTTGCCTTTGTGCCATCAATTGCGGGGTCAGCATCAAACCCAGGCGCTTGAATAATATGCCAGTCTGGAACAAATTCTTCCAATTCTATTTGATTAGGACGAAGAAACATATTGTAACAAAACAAGTTGCTCCAAGGGTTTTCATTGATAACCCTGATATTTAGTTTGTGTCCTGTATCAGCACAAGCATAGGCATCTCTTACCCAAATTTCCTCTTTATGACTTAGATAAGTCAAGAGTTTATTTTTTAGTTTGATAAAATAATGTTCATCTATTGGGTTATTGAAACCTCCCCAATCAACAGTATTTACAGTCCGTTCATCTTTTACGATGAATTTGTCTTTGGGGCTGCGACCAGTAAACTTACCCGTGTTAATACATAAGGCACCGGTATCATTCAGCACTCCCTCTTCTCTCAAAAGGGTTTGTTCTACTAACTCTTCAGGACTGAGTTGGTAGTTAATGTTTTCATTTTTGATTCCGACACGTTGTAATCCTTTTAAAACCGGATTTTCTTTGCTTGCAATTTCCATTTTTGTTAGTTTTATACTGTTAGAAAAAATATTTGATGACAAGCGAGCGTTAGTATTATCTAAACTTGGTAGGGCAAAAGATTACCATCTGAAAAATTATTTATTTTTTTCAGTACACCTTACCAAGATTATTTATCAATTGTGCAGTATTCGAACTATCCTTACTGCTCAGGGGATATTGAAGAAACAAAAAGCCAATATCCAGAGAGATTTATTCTATACCATAAAGAAATTTGTTTTATTCATGTAAGTAATTTCATTCATGCTTAATGCACCGAGCACGGATTATTTAAAAATCTTATTGTTGCCAAATTATAATCGCTATAAAACTGATGTGCTGTTGTAACACAGTTTAGTTGTTCGTAAATAATGTTTTGTTGTGATGTATTTAAACCAGCAGTTACAGGAAACCCTTGCGGATGTTTTTTTACTGCATTCACCAAATTGCTATAGTAGCCTATAAAATGATTGTTATTATCTAATAGCCCATTAGACTTTATCTCATTGAATATTGATTGCGAAAGTGTGGTGCTTATCAAAGGGTTTCTGGCAAATCTTTCAGGGTATAAAGGAGAAGGAATGTTCATGAAGTATGCACTGCAGATACCCCTTCCTTTTAAGGTTGCAGAATTGTTAATAGCATTTGCATCACCAGCTTGTCCCATCAGACTATTATTATCCAATTGCTCCAAACAAAATAAAATGGGTGTACTAGTACCAGAAATAGAATTGCCAGCAGCACCACCCGCAGCACAATAAGCAACACCAGCCTTAAAACCAAAGAAAGAGGATACTGCAATGGAAGCACTGCCGCCGTTGCTTTGCCCAATTGAATATTTAGGAATACTATTACTCGTAAGCCCTCTATTGATGAAAGTATTTGTAATTGCAATCAAATTGGCAAAGTCTACGTTGGCATTGCTGTCCAACGTTGTGGTATTCCATCTTGGTGTACTACCTCCACTATTCAACGACACTTCTTCTGCCTCAGTAACGATTACCCCAAAACCGTTTAATATCAAATCTTTTATCAAAGCCACAGGCTCGTAGTTATCTACCCAGTAGCTTGCAGATCCACCAGCTCCATGAAATAAATAAACAATTCCTTTATTAGTAGGCGAAAGGTTATAATAAACATTCTTTAGAATATTCTTTCCCATTATCTTTTCATAGGTCATATTGTAATTGACCGGTTGGAAAGAAGCCGTAACAGTAATGTTTTGTGCAGGCATTATAAACCAAGTATGCCATTCGTTTTTCCCTGCAAAGGCAAGTGTATCACCAGTCCATTGTGTAAATGTTTCACTGTTAGAACATTCCCTACTCCAAATATGTACGGTGTCTCCTACACTATAGGTTGCAGACCCATAGCCATTATTCACAGTAACGGTGTAAGTCCCATTATTTGTTCCACCCCCTGTATTATTTCCTGTATTTACCGCAGATGGTGTACAAGAAATTAGGGAAATGAAAAGATAAATGAAAACAGTACCCTGTAAGAAATATTTCATACTACAACTTGAAACTAATGAATTTTTGAAAAACAATCTTGCACCTTAGTGTGCAGTTGGTAAACCGATATTTGAATAATCCCAAGCCTTATCTCCTGAAATTTCCCATTGTGAACTTCCAGTTGCATTAGAAATATTCCAATCAGATTGTGGTCCAGTTACCGAAGGCTTACGCCAAAATGTTCTATTTCTCGTATCATCCGCTGTATCTGCAACAACCCACATAATATTGGTACGGGTACTTGTTTTACCAGTTGTGTTAACCCTTGCGACTAGTGGACTACAGAACACATCGATTATTGTGTAATTAACCCCGCCAAGGTTATAAGTACCAGTTGCACTTTTCTTTAATAAAGCAATAGCACTATTGCCAGAGAGTTGTAGAGGCATACTCCCAACACCAGTTCCTGATGCCAATGATGTACCCCAAGTAGTATCAGATTTTACAACAGCAGTATCTGCAATTGGAGAAGCAATAACATAACATTTTTTTGAAGCTAGTAGCTTACCACCTAAAGCAAAATAAGTGGAATCGGTGAAAGTCCAAGGTGCAAGCGTACTAGTATCAGCTACGGCCTGATAACCAATAGCATAATTAGACAAATCGATACTATTGCCCGTTCCATTATACAACTCAACGTAATGATTTCTGGCTTTTGTTCCGGTAGGTCCAGTAAAAGTATTTATTGCAGTTGATAATTCCGATAAAATTAAATCAGTATTATTTCCACTTGGAGGTGTAACAACAGGAGTAGAAGGGGCACTAAAGTCTAGCTTTGAGGTACAACTAGCCAATAAAAGGAACGCAAATGATAATTTTAAAATATTCTTTTTCATAAATGTCTCTGTTTAGAAAATTAATTGAATTGCAAGATTGCCAATAAGTGTTTTCTTGTGAATTGCCGAATTGTTGTCGTCAACATAGTTTACGTTCAGGCCAATCTTCATGGCGTTGCCACTTAAATATTTATTTACACCCGCAGTGTACCAAGATTGATTATGAACCAAAGAAGTGGCTATGTAATTTTCTGGTGTGATATGAGCAAACCTAAGGTTGAATGCCCATCCACTTGGATTGATGTAAGAACCCTGAGCATTAAATGCACTACCCATATTGTACATTGAACTAGCAACTTGAGTAGTAAGTTCAGTTTTAGAACTAGCATTTGTATATAAGTCCTTACCAGCAATTGTTCCATTGATGTATTCCCCAACTACTGCAAACCCATTGCATTTAAAAATCGCATCAGCAACTAGTTTTCTGTAGTTCGCATCTGAAGCAACTCCACCCTTATAGATACCAACTACGCCTCCATTAGCAGAACCAATTGGGCTATTAGCTTGAACATTATAACTTCCTGCAACTCCAATAGCCAATTTTGGTTTAGATTCCCTGTAAATATCATCAGCAACATAAGCTCCGTTCTTTTTAAAATCGCCCATTGGCATCACATCAATACGACCACCGTATTTGAATCCTGGACCAGACTGTGTACTAAAGAAATTCTGCCCTTTACCAGTTGTGATAGAAACTGAAGGATAAATCCTACACTTGTTAAAATCGAAATTTGTTTCGAAGAAGATACCGCCTTCCCTTGTAGCACCTACAAAGTTTTGCATCAATCCTCCATAAACTATTCCATCATTGGAAGTACCTGCAATAGATTGTGCCATTACAGAGGAATATCTTTCATCGGCCATTGCCAACCTATTGTTGGTATTGGTTTGTTTTTGCCCCAATATCAATTTGCCATGGTTATTTAAAACAGATATTCCTACCCATCCCTCAAGAATACCAGAAGTTCCTGTAAAATCATTTACGATTCCTAAAGACACTTTATCCCTCAAACCACTGGCAGTAAAAGAAACCCTAACCATGTTTAATGACAGCCTATTGCTGTTTGTCTTTCCATTTGTAGAATCCAATTGGTTAAATTGGAATCCAGACTGAATGGTAGTTGCTAAATTAAAATTAGCACCATCCTGTTTGCCAAGATGTAAGAATGTACCTTCTCCATTTATATAAATTAGAGAAGAATCTTTTGGCATCAACTTGGTTTTATACTCTTGTGCACCTACAATATTTGAAATAAGTAGCAACGCACCTACATAAATAAAATTCATTTTTTTAGCATTCATCGTTTTTCTTTTTTTATAAATTAACACAAATCATTACCTGACCCCAATAAGTACATTCATTATTTACTGATTGCAAACTACTTTTCAAATCATATTTATCTACTTCTGCTTGTATTTTTAGGTTATTCCCCGACAGATACTTAGTTACAATAAAACTATAGTTACGGTTACTATTTGCAAATGCTGCTGAATACGTATCATTATTTAAATACGCATACCTCAAACCAAAACTCCAGTCTGATTTAAATAGATACCCTGCTTGAATATTATAACCTGTTCCAAGATTTAGGTATGATCGAACTGTTGAATCAACCTGATGTGTAGATAGTCCACTAAACGGCGTAAAAGCACCTGATAATTTATAGGAACCAGCAATACTTGTTGGCACAGCAGCAGAGGTTGCTACAAGGCTTCCCATTGAGTAAAAGCCCCGATACTTGAAGAGGTAATCTAAAATGCACTTTGTGTAATCTGGTAACACTATGTTTTGACCAGCATCTCCATACAAATATCTTCCACCATTGGTTCCGTAGGCAGAGGTAGCCCCTTTGTCAATACTGCAAACTGCGCCTATAACCAATTTTGGTGTGGGCTCTCTTGCTATATCTTCCATACGTGCTTCTCCACCATTTGTGAATTCATCAAAAGGAAGGTAGTCCAAGCGAATACCATATTTAAGTCCACCATAGTTATTCATTAGACCAGCTCTACCATCCCCGGTTGTTAGGGATAGGTAAGGACGCAATATTTGCTTTCCTCCAATATGATAAGTGCCTATGTACCTAACACCATAATCAAAAATGGCATCAAACGCCAATGAGGTTGCACTACGTCCTATAAACCCATTGTCTTCCCCCTCAATTCTAATTTCACGTGTATCAATATAATCTGCCCTCAATCCTATATTAAATACGTGTGTTGCGTTGGGGCTATATTGAATCAATGCTTCTTCCAACTCAGGATTGAAAGACCTTGTTCCTGTTGTGGTGCTTTGATAAGTGCCAGGATAGTTTATTCGAAATGTCATTGTAACCCTCTTATCAAAAATATCTCCTTTAACATTCAACCTAGCCCTGTTAATTGTAAATTCAGAACTAGTAGTATTGAAATTATTGGCAGATGTTACGGCATATAATGTCTGCAAACTCTGGTTGAAGGTTACACTACCAACCGAAGAACGTATCAACAATCCGTCTCCTAAAGTGTAACTCTTCTGCAATCTTAATAGATGTACCCTGCCAGATGCCACCATAGAAGAATCTATCTCCTGTGCCATAATGTTGTTACCGAGCAAAAAGCCCACAATTGCAAACAATGCCATTTTTTTTCTCATCATGTTTTCTCAATTTTAATCGTTAGAACTATTCCTTTTACTACAAAGCTTTACTAACAGCCTCTTGCGTTAGTGGGAATACATTTGATTTCTTAGTTTTTTTACCCTCCACAACACTGTTATAAATATCCATGTCCAGTAAGTTTTCATTTCTAGCAATCACCACAGTGGCTACGGCATTGCTTATAGTATTTGTAATTGCCCTACCCTGACTCATAAATCGATCTATACCAATCAATAACGCCAAACCTTCAACGGGAATTACTTTTATAGCAGCCAGACTAGAAGCTAAGACAACAAATCCGCTCCCAGAAATACCTCCAGCTCCTTTACTAGTCACCATCAAAATACCAATGATAGTAACCTGCTGCCAAAAATCCAGCGGCACATTAAATACTTGGGCGATGAAAACAACTGCCATACTAAGGTAAATGGATGTCCCGTCTAGGTTAAAACTAAATCCTGCAGGTATTACCAACCCAACTACTGCCGGTGCACAACCTGCTTCTTCCATTTTATAAATCAGATTAGACAAAACAGATTCACTGCTAAAAGAACCAATCACAATCAATATCTCTGCCTTTATGAATGCCAACAATTTGAAAATATTCAACTTATAATACCACATTACCAAACCAAGGACTAGGAAGACGAAAACTGCGGCAGCTAGATAATAAGTGAGTAATAGTTTCCCAAGAACAATCAATGTACTAAACCCGAACTTTCCCACTGTGTACATCATACCGCCAAAAGCTCCAAGCGGGCTGAGCATAGTAATCATATTCAATATTTCAAACAATACCTTGTTTATTTTATCAAATGTTACCACTACCGATTGCCCCACTGCACCCAACTTACCCAAACCAATCCCAAACAAAATAGAAAACACCAATACTTGTAAAATTTCTCCTTTAGCAAAAGAATCAATCACATTGCTGGGGATAATGTGCATGATAAAGTCAGTCCATTTTATATCCTTTCCTGATTGCACATAAGTGTCAATGCTATTCGTAGCTAAATTCTGAGTAGAGACCCCAGCACCAGGATGAAGAAGATTTACCACAACTATACCCAATATCATTGCAACGCCCGATGCTATCTGAAAATAAATGATGGCCTTTCCACCAATTCTTCCTGCCTCTCCCATATCTCCAGTGCCTGCGATGCCACAAACGGCCGTAAAGAAAATCAATGGGGCTATCAACATTTTAATTAGGTTGATATAACCTTCTCCAATCAATTTACCTACATTCCAATATGATGGGAAAAAGAACCCAACTAATATTCCCAATATTACCCCAATGAGAACTTGTACATAAAGTTGTTTAAGAAATTTCATATTTCCATTTTTAGTTTGTTGTTACTTGATATCCATAAAGAATAAGGAAAGGGCAAACTTGCTCATATTTTGATTATCGTGCCCAATGCCCGGTACAAATACTTCTGTCCAATTAAAAGGAGTATTTAGTGATTCTGCATTGGATTTGGCCATCTTAAAAAAGTACTGCCCTCTTTCAAATCTATTCTGCCCTTGCGCATCTGCTTGTGCCGATGAATTAAAATCAACACTTTCCCTAATTACATCCGCAGTGCCTAGCAACAGAAACACTTTCTTAGCCCACATAGCTGGTATGTTTGAATCAGGAACATTCGATTTCTTCAATCCAAAAGGAAAGTCAACATCTTTTGATGGTAGTGTGTACCAACCTGGGTTTGCAGCCGCCGCCCTAATGATTCTATTCACCGGTTCCCACAACATAAAACGAGTAACAAATTGCCCCCCTGCTGAATGTCCATAGAAATAATATCCTTTATCAATACTCCTTGTTTGTTTTACTACCTCATCAAATAAAGGTTCAATCAGTTCAAAAGTCCAGTCTTCTTTTTTAGTAAACCCATGCTCCCTTTTGTTGTAAACATTACCTAGGTTGTACATATCCGTTTCTGGGTAAGTATCTTTATCAAATTCTGGTGCAACAACAATGCAGTTAAAAACTGTTGCCGCATCTACCAACCCATCCATATAAGCTGAGGCATCCCTGTGTGCACCATGCATCAAAATGACAATTGGCAAACTATCAGGATTTGCTTTTGGACTAAAGTAATAAACCTTTAATGGACTCTTTAGCTTTCCTCCATTATCAAAATAAAATACTTGCTTGCCTACTGCTGCCCTATTTATTTGTGTAGTACCAGTTTGGGCAAATAAATTAACGTAAGACAACAGAGACAATGCAAGCAACACGAACAGTTTAGTTGGGGTTGCGGCTCTAATTAATAACTCATCTAAGGCAAACAATATTCTTTTCATTCTCATTATTTCTTTTAATAACTTCGGACTGCAATATTAGCCACTCAATTCATGACAAACAGTTTCCGAAACATTCCGAATTTATACAGAAAGTGTTTTATGTTTCCGAAATGTAATGCTACTCCTTCAAACATACCTATCCCAAAGTACTTTTTTTCATTTGTGGCCAAAATTAACCTTCCATACTTTTCAAGTGTTTTATCTAGCAGTCAAAATATTGCGTTAGTACCTTATCTTAAATTAGATTAAAAAATTAGTAGAATTTAAACCGTGCGAAAGCCATAAAAAGCTCATCAATGCCAATGCTATGTGTTTTTTATTCAGGATACCAACTAGGGAT
>Ga0364887_10391_pt1 | contig 23220 bp, 24 predicted proteins | sample ExccelJu500001D4_4_FD_206924 | JGI IMG/M metagenome (GOLD analysis project Ga0364887, IMG submission 206924) | Enriched cells from Trout Bog Lake Hypolimnion, Wisconsin, USA - BchlTB.July23.5000.01.D4 | ecosystem: Environmental > Aquatic > Freshwater > Lake > Hypolimnion/Profundal zone | place...
AAAAGCTGCTTTCTCGTACTTTTTAGCTTTTTCTTCCATTTGAGATAGCAATGGCATTATTTCATTCCCAGAACTTAGAAATTTATCTTTTATCTCAGTAACATGATTTAGTGTAATTTCTTTGAGTTCTTTTACTCTTTCAAGCATGAATTCTTTGACGCTTGCAAGCATTGTATTTTTCATTTGCTCAAAGCCCCAATACATAATGGCAACTTTTCGTTCCAAATCTTCTTTTGACATACCTTTCAATTGTTCAATTTTGCCTTGATTTATTTTGCAAAATTCTTGAAATTTAGCCACATCGTTTTCTGGTAAAAACTTTTCTTTAATCATTTTTTACACCCTCCAAATAATCAGCCCACCATTGCATCATTTTTCTGCGCTCTGGCAAGTATTGTGCGTGGTTGTAGGCTGCACGGACTTTATTGCGCTCTCCATGTGCTAATTGCCGCTCAATTACATCTGGTGCAAAACCATGCTCATTAAGGATTGTACTGGCAGTGGAACGAAAACCATGCCCAGTAGTGCGTGAATGGTAGCCCATGCGATATAAAGCATATAACATAGTGTTTTCACTCATGAATTTGCTAGGTGTGCGTTCGTTTGGGAATATGTGTTCTCTATTGCCAGAGTGATTTTGTAATTCACGCAACACCGCAATTGCTTGAGTTGACAGTGCAACAATATGAGTTTCTTTCATTTTCATGCGTTCGGCTGGTATGCGCCACTCGGCTTTGTCAAAATTAATTTCTGACCATTCCGCAGCCCTTAGCTCGGTTGTGCGAACAAAAGTTAAAAGCAGAAATTTAAGAGCTAGTTTTGTTATTGGGTTGCCGTCATACGCTTCAAGTTTTTCTAAATACTCTGGCAGCTCATTCGCTCCTATATGTGCATGATGCTTGCGAACGGGTGATTTTAATGCACCTTTCAAGTCTGGTACTGGATTGCGCCTTATACGACCAGTGGCGATAGCGTACATAAAAACCTTGCCACAATATTGCATTATTCTCTGTGCCATATCTAAAGCACCTGATTTTTCTACAACACGGAAAACTGCAAGTAGCTCTGGTGCGTCTATATCTACAATGGGGCGTGTGCCTAATTTCTTGAACACATGGCGTTCTAACCTTACTAAAACTGACTCAGCATGAGAAGCCACCCATTCGTGTTTGCGTTGTCCGTGCCATTCTCTGGCTATAGCTTCAAAGGTGTTCTCGCTATTTAATTCTGCAATCCGTTTTTCTTCTTTTTTTAACTCGCTAGGGTCTTTACCTGAAGCTATAAGTTTTCTGGCATCATCACGCTTGCCACGAGCTTCAACAAGTGAAACTTCTGGATAAACTCCAAAAGCGAGGCGTTTTTCTTTGCCTAAAAAACGATATTTAAGCCGCCAATATTTGCTGCCACTAGGCATTATCTCAAGATATAACCCACCTCCGTCAGCTATTTTGCGTGACTTTTCGCTAGGTTTTGCGTTTCTACAAGCTAAATCTGTTAAAGGCATGGGGGCATCTTCTCAGAGCAGTTAAGTTGATGTCCCCAATTATGCCCCCTCAACTTTGATTTGTCAAGAAACTCCATGAAGCGTAACGAGACAATAAAAACCAACTTATTGGCTATTTTTCAGTGTTTTTGAGATGTTATGAGATTCTATAAAAGAGATAGTTGGTGCCCCGAGTCGGACTCGAACCGACACATCCTTGCGGATACAAGATTTTGAGTCTAGCGCGTCTACCAATTCCACCATCAGGGCATAAAAAAGATTTGGCAAAGTGAGATAACCTCTTTACATATAAAGTCAAACAATTTCTTAAATCAAGGTTCTATATGCAGCAACACGAAATCCCTATATTATACTCAGCCGAAGAAATTCACGAGCGGATAATTCAGCTTGCCTGCGAGATTGGGCTAAAAATGCCGCATGACATCATGATTGTATCTTTGCTCAAAGGGAGTTTTGTCTTCACCGCAGATTTAATTCGTGCTCTTTATAATATCGGTATGCACCCGCAATTAGATTTTATGACGATTAGTAGCTACGGAAAATCTACTGAGTCATCTGGAGAGATGCAGATAAATCGTGATTTGGTGGAAGAAGTCAATGGGCGCAATGTCTTGATTCTTGATGATATATTGGAATCTGGTAGAACTTTGCAATTTGCTCGTAATTTAATCAATGAGCGAGGGGCAGCAAGCGTTAGAATTGCCGTTTTGCTAGAAAAACCAGGAAAAAGAGAAGTTGCAATAGGTGCAGACTTTGTTGGGTTTACCATTCCTGATAAATTTGTAGTAGGCTATGGGCTTGATTATGCTAATTATTATAGGGAATTGCCCTATGTTGGCGTGTTGGATATTCATTAAGGAGATTAGCTTTGAAACTTATCTTCATGGGAACGCCCGAATTTGCTATACCAGCTTTGGCGGGGGTGCTTGAGGCAGGGCATGAGGTGGTTGCGGTTTATTGTCAACCGCCAAGACCAGCAGGAAGAGGGCAGAAGGAGACCCCAACACCAGTGCATAAATTTGCACTTGAGCATAATTTGCCTGTTTATACGCCCCTTAGCCTTAAAGATGCAGAAACACAGGATATTTTTAAGCACCATAATGCCGATGCTGCGATTGTTGCGGCTTATGGCTTGTTGCTACCTAAGCAGATTCTGGAAGCTACTAAGTTTGGTTGCCTTAATATCCACCCGTCTTTACTGCCAAGATGGCGTGGAGCTGCGCCAATTCAGCGTACAATTATGGCAGGTGATAAAGAGACTGGCGTGGCAATTATGCAGATGGACGCAGGGTTAGATACTGGTGATATATTGATGGAAGAGAAATTTACTATCCCAGAGGGCGTGAATGCAGGTCAATTGCATGATATACTTGCCAAAATTTCCGTTCCATTATTGTTGCAAGTTTTGCAGGATATAAAAATTGTTCCGTATACGCAACAATCGGCAGATGGCGTGGCTTACGCCCATAAAATTAGCAAAGATGAATGCAAGATAGACTGGCATCTACCAGCGAATGTAATTCGCAATAAAATTTTGGGGCTTGCTCCTCATCCATCGGCATTTTTTCTCTATAAAGGTGAGGCGATTAAAGTGTCGGATTGTAAATTGGTAGAAGGTTCATCGCAAATTGCAGGTGAGCTGCTAGACGATAATTTAACAGTAGCTTGTGGACAAGGGGCAATTTCTATTTTAACAGTGCAACGCCCAAGCAAAAAGCCAATGCCAGCTTTAGAAATGCTGAGAGGGTATCCAATTAAAGCTGGCGAGGTATTGGAGTGACTTCATTTATATTAAAACTACCTAAAACTCGTGGTCGTATGCGAGAAAATGCAGATTTGGCGAAAATCAACTGGTTTCAAGTTGGTGGACGAGCTGAAGTCTTGTTCAAGCCAGAAGACGCTGGGGATTTAGCCGAATTTTTTGCTGGTAAACCTAATGATATTCCGACAACTATAATTGGTGTTGGTAGTAATTTGCTAATTCGCGACGGCGGGATTGACGGGGTGGTAATTCGTTTGGGGCGAGGCTTTGCTGATTGTGAGGCACAAGGAGACCGCTTAATTGTTGGAGCGGCTTGTCTAAATAGCAATGCGGTGTTAGTAGCAAAAGAACATAATATTGGTGGATTGGAGTTTTTAAGCGGAATTCCAGGAAGCATTGGCGGCGCATTGGCAATGAATGCAGGGGCTTATGGTGTTGAAACTAAAGATGTTTTAATTGAGGCTGAGGCGGTTGACCAGCAAGGCAATATTCATAAACTAACGCCAGCGCAGCTTAAATATAGTTATCGTCATAGCGAGTTGCCAGAAGGTTGGATTTTTACCAAAGCCACCCTGCAAGGAAAAATAGAAAATTCTGATGTTATAGCCGCACGAATTGCCGAGATTTCAGCAAGTCGCAGTTCTACCCAGCCAATTCGTTCTCGTACTGGTGGTAGTACATTTAGAAATCCACCCGAGAAAAAAGCTTGGCAGTTAATAGATGAGGCAGGCTGTAGGGGCTTGCAAATTGGTGGTGCGCAAATGTCAGAATTACATTGTAATTTCATGATTAATACTGGTGATGCAACAGCCTATGACCTAGAAAGTCTTGGTGAAGAAGTCCGTAAACGAGTTTTTGCTCATTCAGGTATTATGTTGCAATGGGAGATTAAACGGATTGGGAAATCTGTATAATAAATTAACTATGCAAAATAGGCGCAAGAACAACCAAAAAACTACAGAAAACATAAGTTGTCTGTAGTTTTCTAACCTAAAAATCTATTGTATTGCAAGGGCTTGAGCGGTTGCGTTAATCACTGCTGCAATACGAATTGCAGATTGTGCTGCAAGTTTAGAAGCTCCATTTTTAGTAACTTCATGAACATGAGATTTCATGCACATTCCGCAACCGTTAATTGCGGATACTGCTAGAGAATATAGCTCGAAATCTAGCTTGGCGATGCCTGAATTAACAATTACCTGCATACGCAAATTAGCTGGCAACTTATTGATTTCACTGTCATCTACCAAATGCACAAAACGATAATAAATATTATTCATCGCCATTATGCTAGCAGCAGATTTTGCGGCTTTTATTTCTGCATCTGAGAGAATATTTTCTGCTAATAATGCAACCACAATTTCAGCATTGCGAGTGGCATAAGCGCAAGCTAAAGCAATGCCTTGAGCTTGATTATTGCTTAAATCTGGCGCACCATCTTCGCTTAAAACTTTGCTCAAATTTATGCTAATATCTTTAGCAAAATCACCGATTTTTTCTCGTAAATTTTCTATAGTCATAAAACCTCCTAAACCTTTATAGTTTCTTCACCTTTTTGCCAATTACAGGGGCATAATTCATCGCTTTGTAGGGCATCTAAAACCCGAATAACTTCTTTGACATTTCTGCCAACTGATAAATCTGTCACCATAACGAATCGGATAACCCCCTGAGGGTCAACGATAAATGTTGCTCTTTGGGCGACGCCTTCAGCAGCATCAATAATCCCTAGATTTGCAGAAAGCTCGCGTTTGATGTCAGCTAGCATTGGAAATGGTAAGTTATTCAAATCTTTATGGTTTTGCCGCCAAGCTAGGTGAACAAATTCGCTATCAGTGCTTGCACCTAAAACTTGGGCATCACGATCTGCGAACTCTTTGTTTAATTTGCCAAATTCGGCAATTTCAGTGGGGCAAACAAAAGTAAAATCTTTGGGCCAGAAAAATACAACTAGCCATTTGCCAGTGTAGGTTGAATTATTCACCTCTAAAAATGCGTCTTTAATGTCATTAGAAACGGCAGCTTTGAGAGAAAATTCGGGGAATTTATTGCCAACGCTTAACATAGTTTTGTCTCCTTTTTTGAGTAGTTGTTAGTAACAAAATTAGTTATATAATTTCCGTTGTCATAAGTATAATTGATTGTTATTATGATAACGATAAGAAAAACTTATGACAAAATTTTATGTCATCTATTGACATTTTTGCTAAATATGCACATTGTCTAAATTATTATTGCAACTTGATGGATAGCATATGACCAGTAGCTTACATGTTAGTCTGCCCGATGAAATGCGGGCTTATGTTGATATTCGCACGAATGGCAAAAAAGCCTTCGCTACCCCTAGCGAATATGTCCGCTCTCTAATTCGCAGCGATATGGAAAAAGACTCTGAGCGGCTTTATGTATTTGGCGAACTATTAAAATCATCTAAAGAAATCAATAATGACAATACATATTCCGCTAAAGAGATAGAATTGCGCTCAAAGAATTTTTTAGATAATCTTGATAAAGAAAATTAATAATGAATTATCGCTTTACTCCAACCGCCGAAACGCATTTTTGGAAAGCGTTGCGAGATACCACGCAAAAATGGGGTGCGGAGCAGGCGGAAAAATACAGAGTTAAATTTCTCAAGGGATTGCAGAAATTATCTAAAAACCATCATTATTTGAATTCTTCACACCGCAAAAACCTCACTAAGGGAACTGAGTTTTCTATAAATCTTGTGGAACATCAATATGGTGTTTTTGTGGAATCTAATAATGATACCATAATAATTGCTGGCATATTTCACAAGAACATGGACATTCCAGCCAGACTAATAGAATTTAAGGGGTTGGCACAGAGTGAAATTGACACAATTAGGAAATATCTATTATGAACCTAAGAGACTTGAAATACCTGATAATCGCAGCAGAAACAGGCAATTTTACGCAAGCCGCAGAGCGATGTCATGTTAGCCAGCCAGCACTTAGCACGCAAATTAAAAAATTAGAGGAAATTTTAGGTGTACAAATTTTTGAACGCAGCAATAAAAATGTAATTGTTACCGAAATTGGTAAGGAAATAATAAATTCTGCCAGAAAAATTCTTTTTGAAATGGCAAGCATGAAAGAAATGGCAAAAATTGCTCAAAACCCATTTACAGGATTTTTCAAACTTGGTGCATTTCCCACTTTGGCAAATTATGTTTTTCCCAAAATCGCTGCTAAAATTACCGAGAAATTACCCCAATTAAAATTATTTCTGATTGAAGAAAAAACCGATATTTTATTAGAACAACTAAAATCTGGCGCAATTGATGCAGCTTTGCTGGCTTTGCCAGTTGAAGATGATGCTTTGATAAGCAAAAAACTATTTGTTGATGAGTTTTTATTGGCAGTGCCAAAAAATTATCCAATTATTATGCAACAAAAATTTCTTAATATTGAAGATTTAGAAGGTATGAGCCTATTATTGCTAGATGAAGGGCATTGTTTGCGCAATCAAGCTTTAGAGGTTTGTTTTTTGAATAAGATAAAAGAAGAGCCAGATTTTCGTGCAACCAGTTTGGAAACTTTACGGATAATGATAAAATCTGGCTTAGGTATAACCTTAATGCCAAAAATCGCAATTCAACCTAATGAAAAAGATATAAAATATATCCCTTTCAAAAATCCACCTAGCCGCACGATTGGGCTGGTCTATCGCAAAACCAGCGCAAGGGGTAAGTTAATGGAAGCATTAGCCAAGTTATTTTAGGGGGCTGTTACAATCTGAAAAATCTAGGCTGTAATTTTTGATTTTTTTGGATAAAGCAATCGGTTGACGAGTTTTTTGATTTATTCCATTGATTAGGCAATATTCCCTATAAATCTGGGTTTTGTTAATAATTTATTAATAATTATCTGGTATTATGGCTTTCTGTTCAAAATGGTTTGTGATAGAAATAATTATATTTTTTATCTGGATTGCTTTTATATATAAATAGAGTTAAAATGAAAATACCGCCCAGAGAGATTGCACAATTCTTAAAAAAGCCAGATAGTAACAACATTCAGGCAGTGTTGATTTACGGGGTGGATAGTGGCTTGGTGCGAGAACGCTCACGGGCAATTAGCAAAGAATTAATGGGTGAAAAACCTGACCCATTTAACTTAGCAGAAATAACAGGCGACCAATTAAAATCTGACCCTGCAATCTTGCGAGATGAACTTGGAGCATTTAGCTTAATGGGCGGACGCAGGCTAGTGGTAATGCGAGACCTTAGCGACAAAGCCACTTCAGTTATCGCATCTGCATTTGAAAACCTAAATACTACGACATATCTAATTATAGAAGCGGAAGAACTAGCTAGCTCTTCATCTCTAAGGCAATTATTTGAAAAACAAGATAATTTTGCAGTAATTGCCTGTTATCATGAAGAAGGTAGAGACTTAGAGGGATTAATTACTAAAACCCTAGCAAGTTTTGGCTTGCGAGCAAGCCGTGATGCAATGGTTTACCTAACTAATCATTTGGGTAATGACCGCATGATAACTAAAAGCGAGTTAGAAAAAATAGCGGTTTATATGGGGCAGGAAAAAGAAGTTACCCTAGAAATTGCAATGTTGCTTACCTCTAACAATGCTTCGGAATCTATAGAAGATTTATGTCATGCAATTGCACTTGGCAAGCCTCAAGAAGCGCATAATTTACTAGCGCATTTACTGCATGAGGGGGTGCAAGCAGTAGCAATTATCCGCACCTTACTTAAACATTTTCAGAAAATTGATTTGGCGTTGGGCTATATGAAATCTGGGCAATCTAGCGAGCAAGCAATAAAAATGTTGCGCCCACCCGTATTTTATAAATCAGTTCCGCTTATGGAGAAAGCCTTAGCCAGAAATAATGCGAGTAAAATTGCCACTACACTCAATTTTTTACTAAAAGCCGAGAAAGATTTAAAATCCAGTTTGCTGCCACCGCAATTGTTGGTCAGTAATATAACCCAGCAATTAAGCAGGTAATTTATGAATATTAAGCACATTATAAATTTAGTTATTAGTGTGATGTCCTATCAATTGTCATACCAGCGTAAGCTGGTATCCAGTGTTTCGCCTCTGGATTCCTACTTGCGCAGGAATGACAAACGAGAGGATTTTAGCTTGATTGCTTCTTTCTATTATCTTGCATTAATTTTTGCAATTCTTCCCTCAATCGCATTTGCATATTCTGAGCAAGCGACTGAATCAACAAATGATCCCGCTAAACATCAATATATGATTTCATCTGGCACGGGTTTTTTTGTTAATCGTCAAGATATTGTAACTAATGAGCATGTTATAAAAGGTTGCAGTGAAGTCACTATTAAAGGCGCAGTTGCAGAGCAAAAAGCTCATGTAAAAAGCGTAGATTCCGAGCATGATTTAGCAATTATTGAATCTTTAACAGCTCCTAATGAATTTGCTCCTCTTCGCTTTAACATAGACGATTTAAAAACTGACGATAAAGTTTTACTAATTGGCTATCCAGGTGAGGCAGGAATTAGAGGCGAAACCACAATCGCCACCTCTAACATTATTGACATTAAACTAAATGATTCTGACAAAACCAAATGGCTATATATCAATGATGTAGTTGAGCATGGCAATTCTGGAGGACCAGTTTTTGACACAAGTGGCAATGTAATTGGAGTGGTAGTTGCCAAAGCAGTGTTTAGCCAATTTTATACTGGCACTACAGAAAAAGCTGGCGAGCAAAATGCTGGTGTAGTTATAACCCTTGCTACTTTAAAACAATTCCTGCTCAATAACGGAATTTTTAATGAATGGAGTGGCTCAGGTTTGGTATTTGCCGATAATTATATAGTAGAGAAAGCAAAAACATATATCGTCAATGTGCAATGTATTTTACCTGCTGATAAAGTATCAACCAATTAATTCCCCCGTGAAATTACCTGCGCAACATTAACTCTATATGCCATAAAAGCTGGGATTAGCGAGACTGCGCCACTGATAATTATTGTTATTAGTAATAGCAATATATTCTCCAAGCCAAACTCTGAAGATTGCAGAGAAATATGTTTGCTAGTTGCAATCCAACTACTGGTTAAGTTTGAAAAAACACTGCCAAGCAATGCGCCGAGCAATGCTCCAATTACGCCTAAGCTCAAGCCTTCTGCTAGCACGAAGGCAAAAATTTTCTTTCTAGTTGCACCTAGTGTACGCAGCAATGCAATATCATAACTGCGCTCATTTACTGCATTAAATAAAGTTACAAAAAAGCCAATTGCGGCAATAAAAATCAAGGCAAAACCGAACAAGTTAATTGTGTCACCACCAATGCCAATAATTTTGCTCAGACGAGCCATTTCAGCAGCAGGGCTGGCAGATTGCATGGAGCTGGAGCTATTGATTAATCTAGGGAGTGATGCTGCCGCAAGGGGGGTTTTATAGGTGATTAGTAATGAGGTGATTTCCCGCCCGTGTGGTTCGTCTAATTCGTCATCGTCATCATCTGCCGCATCATGATGGTGATGCTCGTGGATATTCCAGACGCTCGCAACATCAGTGATAATCAAACGATCTATAACGCTGCCAGTGGGAGCTAAAACGCCTGTTATTTCATAAGGAAATTCTTTGTGTTCTTCGCCTCCCTCAGAAAGTCCGTGTGAGCCTACAAATTTCTGCCCGACATCAAGCCCTGTAACTCGTGCAACTTCGCTGCCAATTACTGCTTGCATATCCTTCGTCCAATATCCGCCCCTTGCTATTTGTGCGCCGTAATGTTTGGGGTAATCACTAGAACTTCCCACAATGCGAAAACTCTTATAACTATCGCCCAAAGCTAGTGGAATTGCAGAAGCCACCAAATGATTTTTCTCTAATTTCTCCGCTTCTTCCAAAGGGATATTGCCTGTTGGTGCATCAATTTGAAATATGCTAGAAAGAATTAACTGAATAGGGCTGCCCTTTGCGCCGACTACTAGGTCAATCCCCGATAAATCGCTCTCAAAGCGTTTCTCAATTTGCCCGCTTATGTTTAGCAACGCCGTGATAATCGCCACGCCTAAAGCCAGCACAATTACATTAAATATATTGCCGATTAGGTTATAGCGTAAGTTTGCGATTGTGAGTTTTATGAGGTTCATCTTCAATCTTTCTCAAAATGCACAGAGCGTTTGAAATGTGCTTTTATGCGGCTGTCATGTGTGGCGATTAACAGTGAAGAGCCGCTCTCATTTGCAAGTTTTTTGAGCAATAATATCACTGAATTGCAAGATTTATCATCAAGGCTGGAAGTTGGCTCATCAGCAATTATAAGCGGTGGGGCGTTGAAAACTGCACGGGCAATTGCCACTCTTTGCGCTTGTCCTTGACTTATTTTATCAGGCAGACAATCCCTTATTTCATAAATATCTAGCAATTTTAGCAGCGCATCAGCCCTCATATAATTAGGGGCTAAATCTGCTGAATAAGCTGCGAGCAGAAGATTATCATAAACACTTAGCGAGCGCATTAAATGGAGGTTTTGGAAAATAATCCCGATATTTTTAGCACGGAATTTATCCATTTCAGACTCATTTAACTGAGTTATATCAGTCTCATTGATAATAATTTTACCCGAAAAGACAGGTAAAAGCCCAGCAATTGCATATAAAAGCGTGGTTTTGCCGCCACCAGATGCACCTGTGACCAAAAACTCCTCGCCCTTAGCTAGCTCAAGTTTATCTAGGTTGATTACGGGTTTGCCGTCATAACCCATAGTTATATTGTCAATTTTCAGCATTTTTATTTCTTTTTCTCGTGTTTATCTTTCCACTCACTCACTAATTTCTCAGCTTCTGCAATTTGTTCTGGAGTCATTTCGTTTTTTATTCTTAAAAGTTCATCTTCTGCATTAAAATTTGCGCTTTCTAGTGCCAAACTTATCCATTGATAAGCTATAATGATGCTTTTTTTAACACCTTCGCCATTATAATATTTTTCTCCCAAACCAGCTTGTGCTATTCCATACCCTTGTTCGGCTGACTTTCTTAGCCAGTACATCTCCTTAATAGAATCCTTGTTTATACCTCTTCCATCTCCATAAGCTACTGATAACTTATATTCAGCCCGAATATCCCCCTGTTTTGCCGATTTTGCAAACCACTTAAATGCTTGTTTAGAGTCTATTGGAATTTTGTAATCGCTTTGTAAGTCTGCATCATCTTGAATACTATAAGCGAGACCAAGCTCAAATTGTGCTGCAGCATCGCCTTTATTGGCTTTTTTAATTAGATCATGAATATCATCAGCAAAAGTTGCTTGAGTAAACAAGCCAAAAACCATTGAAACTAATAGAAACAAAATTTTGTTATTTATTTTATTGCTGATCAGCATTTATTTGAACCTATAAAATAATTAAATTATCTGCATTAAAATAGGTTAAAATAGCACATCTTCGCAAGTTTTATTATCATATTATTGAAAATACGGGGGGGGTGTGGGTGTAAATGTGGGTGAATAGGTTAAAATGGCAAGATTACACACTATTTTTTATTAAAAGTAGGAAATTATTAACTTGTGGCTTGCAAGTTTGGTAAAGAAACTTAATATGCAAACCAGTATATTTAAAAACTAGAAGAGATTTGTAATGAGTAAACCCACTGGAAAAGAAACCAAAAACACCCGCTATTGCTCTTTTTGCGCTAAAAGTGAACATGAAGTCCGCAAGTTAATCGCTGGTCCTACCGTATTTATCTGCGATGAATGCGTTGAATTATGTATGGACATTATTCGTTCGGCCGACAAAGGCTCGGTCGCTAAAGAGGGCGAAGGTATTCCAACTCCGCAAGAAATTTGCAAAGTGCTTGACGATTATGTGATTGGGCAGGAAAAAGCCAAAAAAGTTCTCGCCGTTGCGGTGCATAACCACTATAAACGCATATCTTTGCTTGAAAAAACTACAGATGTTGAGCTGGCAAAGTCTAATATCTTGCTAATTGGTCCAACTGGGTCAGGTAAAACTCTGCTTGCACAAACACTTGCGAGAATTATTGATGTGCCATTTACTATGGCTGACGCAACTACTCTTACAGAAGCTGGTTATGTTGGTGAAGATGTTGAAAATATCATTTTGCGCTTGCTCCAAGCTGCGGATTATAATGTTGATAGAGCGCAACGAGGCATTGTTTATATTGATGAAGTTGATAAAATATCCCGTAAATCTGATAATCCATCTATCACTCGTGATGTTTCAGGTGAAGGCGTGCAACAAGCGCTCTTGAAAATCATGGAAGGCACAGTTGCATCAGTTCCCCCACAAGGCGGACGCAAGCACCCACAACAAGAGTTTCTGCAAGTTGATACTGCCAACATATTATTCATTTGTGGCGGCGCATTTGCTGGTCTGGAAAAAATTATTGCTGGGCGTAAACAAGGCACATCAATTGGTTTCGGTGCAGATATTAAAAATAAAGACAAGCAAAAAACTGGTGAATTGCTAACTCAATTAGAGCCAGAAGATTTATTAAAGTTTGGTTTAATCCCTGAATTTGTTGGTCGTTTGCCAGTTATCGCAACTCTCAACGATTTAGACGAGCCAGCTCTGATTGAAATTCTTACCAAGCCAAAAAATGCTTTGGTTAAACAATATCAAAAATTGTTTGAGATGGAAGATGTCCAGCTAACCTTCTCTGAAGACGCATTAAGTGCAATTTCCAAAAAAGCAATTTCCAGAAAAACTGGTGCAAGGGGTTTGCGAGCAATTCTTGAAACTATCTTGCTAGACTTGATGTTTGAATTGCCAGCAATGGAAAATGTTGCAGAAATCGTTGTAAATGGAGATGTTGTGGATAATAACAAAGCTCCTGCGCTAATTTCTCCAGACAAGAAGAAGCCAACTAAGGTTAGTTAGTAATGCTTTATGCGCAAAACTATTATAGATATAAAAGCCGCCAAAAATGCCACACCAATTGTTGCATTGACTGCTTATACTGCTCCAATTACTAGGCTAGTTGATAAGTTCGTTGATATATTACTGGTAGGTGATTCTCTCGGTATGGTGATTTACGGCATGGAAAGCACGCTGCCAGTATCATTAGGCATGATGATTAATCACGGTCTTGCGGTGGTTAAATCTTCATCGCATGCTTTTGTAGTGGTGGATATGCCGTTTGGCAGTTATCAAGAATCTAAAGAAGTTGCCTTCAATGCTTGCGCTAAAGTAATTAAAGAAACTGGCTGCCAAGCGGTTAAAATTGAGGGTGGCAGTGAAATGGCTGAGACAATAGATTTTCTGGTTAAACGGGCAATTCCTGTAATTGGGCATATTGCCTTGATGCCGCAATTCGTAAATGCTCTTGGTGGCTATCGCTATCAGGGACGCAATAATGAAGAGCGTGAAAAAATTATGCAAGATGCTTTGGCAGTAGAAAAAGCAGGAGCGTTTGCAATTGTTTTAGAAGGAGTTGAAGAAAGCCTAGCACGAGAAATTACCACAAAACTCACAATTCCAACAATCGGGATTGGTGCATCAGCCGAGTGTGACGGACAAGTTTTGGTAATTGACGACATATTGGGGTTAACCCCAAAGCCACCTAAATTTGCCAAGCAATTTGTTGATATTAGCAAGCTGATAAGTGATGCTGCCGAGTCTTTTGCCAGTGTGGTTCGTTCTCGCAAATTTCCAGACGAAACTCATTGTTTTTTTAATAAGAATTAACTGTACTGAACTATGGATATTCTGGGTTATCTTAAAGTGAGGTCGTCTTTGCGAGGCGTAGCCGAAGATCCAGAAAAGCACGAGTTGTACAATAAGAAGCAACAATTGCTTCACTTCGTTCGCAATGACGAACGCTTAGGCTTTGTATCTGGTAGATTTTTCTTATTATTACACTCTAAAGTTTAGCAATAACTGCTTCTAAAGCTTGTTCGGCTGCAATTAATTCTTTACCTAAATCTTCATACGCAATTGTAAGGCGTTTTAGCTGCTTAGTATCACCATTAGCAGAGGCATTTGCCATTTCATTTTCCATAGCGTCTTTACGCTCTATAATTTCTGCAAGTTTTTGCTCTAGGCTTGCTGCCTCTTGCTCAGGGTTGCTATTGCTAGGTTTTTTATCTTTCTTGCTTTTTGCTTCTTGCTTTACTTGTTCTCTCTCTTTGCGGCGTTGGCGGACGATTAAATTACGATACGCTTCCAAATCATCATTATAATTTACGCAAGTGCCATCAGCCACTAGCCACAAATTATCGGCAACATGCTCAACTAAATGCGGGTCATGACTTACTAGAATTACTGCGCCACTATAATTATTTAATGCCTGCATTAGAGCTTCACGAGCATCAATATCCAAATGGTTGGTAGGTTCATCAAGCAACATAATGTGAGGAGCATCAAAACTCATTAGACAAAAGAGTAGGCGAGCTTTTTCACCACCAGATAACTCACCAACTTTAGTGTCAGCTTTGTGTTTATCAAAACCAAAATTGCCCAAAAGCGCACGGACTTTAGATTGTGCTTTGTCCTTCATTGCGTCTCGCATTACTTCAAATGGGGTGAGATTTACATCTAACTCATCAGTCTGAAACTGAGCGAAATAGCCGATGCGGAGCTTGCCAGATTTCAACATCTGCCCGTGTAGCGGGTCAAGCCTTGAGGAAAGAATTTTTACCAAAGTAGATTTACCATTACCATTTGCACCTAAAAGCGCAATGCGGTCGTCCATATCAATGCGTAAATTGAGTTTTCGTAAAATTGGCTTGCCTTTTTCATAGCCTGCATCAACATCTTCTAGCGTAATTAAAGGAGATTTTAATTCTTCAGGTTCGGGGAATTTAAACGCAGTGACACGGTCTGCCATTACTGCATCTACAATATCCATTTTCTCAATCATTTTCAAACGGCTTTGTGCTTGCTTTGCTTTACTTGCCTTCGCTTTGAATCTATTGACGAATTCCATCATTTTGGCTTTTTGCGCTTGTTGCTTTTCGTGCATTGCTTGCTGATTGAGCATTCTCTCAGCTCGGCGGCGTTCAAATTGGTCGTAATTGCCAGTGTATTTTACAAGGGTTTGATTTTCCAAATGGAGAATATGATCAACTGTCTTATTAAGAATATCACGGTCATGACTGATAATTATAAATGTGCCTTGATAATTAGTGAGATAATTTTCTAGCCAGACCATTGCTTCAAAGTCCAAATGGTTGGTAGGTTCATCTAGCAAAAGCAAGCTTGGTTGCAGGAATAATGCGGCAGCAAGCGCAATTCTAGCTCGCCAACCACCTGAGAATGAATTTATAGGGCTATTTTGTGCAGCCTCGTTAAACCCTAGACCAGACAAAATGGTAGCAGCTCTTGCAGGTGCATCATAAGCACTGATTTCTTCCAAGCGAGTGTAAATATAGCCAATACGGTCGGGGTCTTCAGCCGTTTCTGCTTCTTTGAACAAGGCGGCTCGTTCTTTATCTGAGTCTAGCACGACATCAATAATTGGGGTTTCATCTTCGGGGAGGTCTTGGCGTACCATACCCATATTTGCGCCTTTGATTAGGGCAATCTCGCCGCCATCTGCGCTTAATTCGCCAGAGATAAGCTTGAACAAAGTAGATTTACCCGTTCCATTAGGACCCACTAAGCCCACCCGATGCCCTGCGGGGATCATGATTGTAACTTTATCAAGCAGAGTACGCCCCGCAATACGGTAGGTAAGATCAGTTATGGATAGCATAGAAAAAGCCCTTAATTTTAAGAGCGAGCAACATAGTGGCTTAAATGCTAGAAGTCCAATAGTTTGCAATAAGCTCAAAAATTAGCCGATGCAGGAAATAATAAAGCGCAGTGTTGCGGCTTATAAACACAATCACGGTTTTCCAAGTTGAGTCTTTCCACTCAGACCAAATTTCTTGATTGGAGAAATGGGCAAGCCACCAAACCACCCAGCCAGTGCCAATAATTACATATAATGATTGGATAAGGGAAAACTTAAACAAATAAATCTCCCAGACAATAAACATTAAATAAGACGCTGCCATAAAGGGATAAAAGTTTTTTGTCTGCTTTTCTCTAATTAAACGCCCGTAAATCGCAAATAAAAATGCGAGGCTGCCATATTCAAACAAATCCATCGTGAAAACTGATAATATAATACAAATTGCGATTATTTCTGGCAAGCGTGTTTGGAAGAAGTTCCTGTCTTCACAAAAGTTAATTACATAACGAGATAATATTACCGAGAATAATACATTAAATGGCAATAGCAAAAAGTCGTGAAATATAATGCGAGGAATTAATAATAATATCGCATAAATCCAAATATCTTTAGGTATGTGGCGGGCTTGCGAATAACCCACGAGAAAAAACCATATCGCAATGGTGATTCTGGACGGAACTCTAAGCCATAAAATATCAGGGAAGAAATAAAAGCCGATATGATCAATAGTCATATTGAGAACGGCAAAAAACTTCATCAAATCAAGTGAAGTGTAATTGTTGCGCTGGTTGGTTTTGATTATGGGGTTCATTTTGTTCTTTGAGTTAATTAATTTTCTCAAATGTAACAAAAAAGTCGCATTTTCGCAAAAATATTTTAGAATTTAGTAAAATAAGTTGGAAACCTTCATAATCTTGTAACAATTAAGTGGTATAGGTGAGTCATCTGATATTTTATAAATCATCAGTGAAGAATTTTAATTAAAGAAAGGTTTTTTATGAGTAACTCAAAATCCGTCCAAAGCCAAAAAATGATTGACCTAGCTTGGCATCTCACCCTGATTTTCGCAGTGGGCATTTGCGTGGCGATGTTGCCTGATATGGCAATTGCTGGTAATCAAAATGCAATTGACGCAGTATTTTGTAATGTGGTGACACTTATTACTGGTTCAACTGGTAAAGCGATTGCAACTGTAGCGGTTATTGCCGTTGGTGTTGGCGCATTGCTTGGTAAAGTTTCTTGGGCAATGGCATTAATTGTAGCACTTGGTATTGCGCTAGTGTTCGGTGCGGCAACGATTGTGAACTTCATCGCAAACGGAGCAGGTGGTGGTAACAATCTTGATTGTCAAACAGCTACTAATACCGTTACTAATAGATAATTGTGATGATAAGAATGCGGTGTCTGGTACTACTAGACATCGCATTTTTATTGCTTTCTTTTATATAGAGAATAACTACTACATTTTGTACATAAATTTATTTTTTCTACATATTTATAATTATCTAATGCTTTCTTGAAGTTGGGAAATATACTAAAATATGTAATAAAATCAATTTCTTTATGGATTTCATAAAAGTGACCTTCTTCATCAACAAATATTATTTCTGGCTTTCTTTTCTCAATATCTTCGGCAAACGCATTGGCAACATATTCAAGAATCCATTTATGTTGTTCGGCAAATTTAGCATCTGATATTAAAAATTTTGGTATCATCCACAATTGATTGAATCTGGTTTCCCATTTCATTCCTTCTGATTGGTTAAGCTCTTCCCACAAAACAAATTCGGTTGAGATTGCGCCAAAGGATTTTACTGGTTTATTATCATTTAATTTTGTAAGTTTTTGCAGAAACTCTTTGCCGTCTGGGCATTGTAGAGTATACTTACAACTAACCCCAAATGTTCCTGTAGATAAAAACATTGCCATAAAAGCAGTATAGACAGCAAAGTTAAATAGACAGGTGCGAATGCCAAATAAAAATTGCTTCTTGGGGGTTATTTTATTTAAATATTGAAATTCCCATAAAACAAACCCTGTAAGTATAAATATATTTAATGTAAGTAAATTCCATGTATATCCCCAACCATTATTTACAAGCGCATAGAGAAGAAATGCAGGGCAAAGAGAAAGTAAGTAAAATATATCTCTCCTATAGGAAGAATTATAACGCAGTCTGAATTCAGATAAAGTTATGGCAAGTATTAAAACATCAATCGCAGCAAAAATTATCCCCATAATTTTATTGCTTGCAGCCGAATAAGTTTCTAATGCCATTGGCAAAACGATATTTAGATATTCGGGGGTAAATATCCAAATTGATGCAATATAAAGGCTTGTGAACAAATAGATTATAAAGTTTTCAACGCTTAATAATATTCGTAAATCTCGTTGCAATAAAAAATAACTTAGTTGAATGAAAATAAACATAATAAAAAAATAGGGTTTAATGCAGAAGCCGATTGCTGCGATAACCCCTATAATTACTCGTATTTTTATTGGAATATTGCTTTGGGAAACTGAAGGCAACCAACGCATAAAATATGGCAATGCCAAAACAAAGAAAAGATGCTCACGATCAGCAAAATGAAATTGTTGATTGAAAAAAATTAAGACAAACGCAAGCAGTAAACAAAATTCTATTTGTTTGGTTTTATTATTAAACTCTGGGTTAAATTTTATAATTTGCAAAGATGTATAAATACTTAGAAATACAAACAATATAGTTAGCAATACCAACCAATTATCCGCTTGAGTTACTGGCAAATGCGCTGCTAAATAAACTGGCAATAAATAAATATAATCAATGAGTGGGGGTTGTACGGTGAAGATGTCTTTATAAAGCTCTCTACCTTCAAATAACATTTTGGCATTAAATATAGTTAGTACCTTGTCACCCCACGAACTGCCTATAAATTGAGCATAAATTGAAAAAGCCAGCAAAGAAATTACTGCCAAAAGAAAAAATTTATATTGTTTTGTCATTTGTAATAAAACACCAATTATTATATGTATAATAATTAATGATTACTAATTAGATGTCTATTTTTATCTGTGTATCATCTGATTACATATAGTTTGGTTCATTCCTGGTGTCATTTGGCATCTAATTTGCGCCGCATTTATTTGATCTTGCATTTGTGAAGGAGATAACTGCACTGGGTAGCCACCACCACCAACTCCTTGAGGCGGAATAATTTGTTGATAACCTTGTTGCACATACCCTTGCTGCTGATAACCACCATTTTGTTGATTATTATATGTAACACTATTGCTATAACCCACAGGGCTTTGAGTATAAGTTTGAGCAAATTGAGCATTTGCTTTGTTGTTTAGATCCATTCCACCAGAGGCAAGTTGCTCTGCAGCCCCAACTAAACCCACAATCCCCCCAGCAGTTTGTTCCCAGCTCTCAGCATGAGCTTGTTTGATGCCACCACCAAATGCAGTGCCTACCAATGCAAGAGCCAGCAATAACTTTGTATGTTTTGGATTATCCATGTGTAGTTTTGCAGACTCATCAATAGTTGTTTTTGCATTATTAAATTCTATAGCCATAACAATCTCCTATAATTTTTTACTTATAATTCAGTTATAGCATTTAATTGTTACGATTTTATTAAGATTTGCAAAATTTATTAAGATTTTTGCTTTTTTATCAATCTTTCAAGTAAATCTGCGCTCTATATTCTTTCATCTTAGCTGATTAAACAGAACCTAAGATTTATTTGTATTTTTATGCTGGCATAATTGCAACTGGGCAAAAATTACCTAGTACGCATTGAAATTTTCTTTTGACGCTAGAGGGTTAGCAAGATATGAGTGTATATAGCAGTGTTAAGTTATTTTATTAATATATTGAGATATATGAGATTGTAGCTTCTGGATTGCTTCACTTCGTTCGCAATGACGACCTCACGCCACGCTCCGTCATTGCGAGCTGCTTTAGCGAAGCAATCCAGTTAAGTAATTATCATATTCCATATGTTGGTTGGTGTACTGCTCTGTATAATTAAACCTTAAATTTAGTACAAAATGAGCGCAGTAGTTCAGATATTCAAAGATATGGGGCAGACCAAAATCGCACTTTTTGCTGGGGTGGGGCTTTTGCTTGTAGTTGCAATTTTGATGTTCTCTGGTCATGTTTCTTCACCCACAATGTCACCGATCTATACCGACCTTTCTCTTGATGATAGCGGCAAAATCGCTGCTGAATTAGACAAAATGAATATACCTTATGAGCTGCGAGGAAATGGCTCACAAATTATGGTTCCAAGCGAGCAAATGCTTAGGTTGCGTCTATCTTTAGCGCAACAAGGATTACCAAGCGGTGGCTCAATCGTGGGCTATGAGATTTTTGACCGCAGCGAAACTATGGGTACTTCTAGTTTTGTAATGAATATAAATATGCTAAGAGCATTAGAGGGCGAGCTTTCCCGCACAATTGCTTCTCTCTCGCAAGTGGAATCTGCCCGAGTACATTTAGTTGTTCCTAAACAAGCATTGTTTTCGCATGAAAAGCAGGAAACTACAGCTTCAGTGGTGATAAAATTGCGTGGGGTTTCTGAATTAAACAAAGAGCAAATTTCGTCAGTTACTCATTTGGTTGCCGCAGCTGTTCCTGGATTAAAACCTTCTAATGTTACTTTGTTAGACAATAAGGGGCATTTGCTTGCGGGCGGTAATAAGAGCGAGAATGATGAATCAGTTGGTGCATCAACTGCCGAAGAATATCAAACTAATTACCAAAACCAGTTAAAATCTACACTTGAGGGATTGCTTGAGCGTTCGCTAGGTATTGGTAAAGTAAAAGTCACCGTAAATGCCGATATTAATTTTGACAGAGTAGTCACCAACTCAGAAACTTATGATCCTAACGGACAAGTTGCGAGATCAACCCAAACTGGTGAAGAAAAAGAGCAATCTGCTGAGAAGCAAGGCAAAGACAACACAACTGCTGCAAATAATTTGCCCAATGCTCAGGCAAATCAAACCAATAACGGCTCTAACCGTTTGGTTGATAAAACTGATGAAACCACTAATTATGAAATCTCTAAAACCGTAGAGAATCATGTTAAAGAAGGCGGAAAAGTTAATAAATTATCAGTCGCAGTTTTGGTGGACGGCACTTATACTGATGATAAAGGCAAACAAGTATATACTCCAAGAACAGATGCAGAGCGCACACAAATTGACTCACTGGTAAAAACCGCAATTGGGTTTGATGAAAAACGGGGTGATAAAGTTGAAGTTGTCAATATGCGCTTTATTGAAGCAACGGAAGAAGCCACTAATGTTTCATTCCTAGAATGGTTGAAGCAAGAACTACATGGCAGTATCCAAATTATTGTGTTTGGCGTGGTTGTGTTAGTTATTATTCTTGTGCTTATCCCGCTAGTTAATCGGGTTATTGAAACTACAATGGCGGCAGCTAGCGTGGCAGAACCAGCCGAAACTTCAACATCACTGCCAACACCTTTATTTTCTAGTGCTGCAGCAACTGTGGGTGGAACTCCAGCTTTTGCCAGCCAAGAGCCGCAGGAAGAAGAGGGATCTGTTGATTTAAGCCGTATTACTGGTAGAGTGAAATCATCAACTTATAATCGTCTTAATGAGTTGGTAGACAAACACCCTGATGAGGCTCTAAATGTAATTCGTCAATGGTCGGCAAAAAGAGCATAATAGAGAGTAAAAATGGCAGCACCCCAAGCAAAAGATGAGTATCGTAAACTCACTGGACCACAAAAGATTGCGATTTTCATGATGTCGGTCGGTGAAGAGGCTGCAAGTAAAATATTCAGCATGATGGACGATGAGGAAATCAGAGAAATCTCCAGCACAATGGCAACTCTTGGCGAAATTAGCTCGGAAACTGTAGAGCGGCTTTATATTGAGTTTGCTGAACAAATGAGCGCATCTGGCGCAGTAGTTGGTACATTTGATACTGCTGAACGCTTGCTAGTTAAGGCTTTGGGCAAAGAGCGAGTAGATTCCATAATGGAGGATATTAGAGGTCCAGCAGGTAAAACCACTTGGGATAAATTAGGGAATGTCAGTGAAGATGTTCTCGCAGGATATTTGAAGAATGAATACCCACAAACAATTGCGTTAGTGCTTTCAAAAATTAAACCTGACCATGCTGCTCGGGTGTTGACAGTGCTTCCTGAAGATTTATCGCTAGAAGTAATTATGCGTATGCTAACTATGGAGCCAGTAAAAAAAGAAGTGCTAGAAGGCATAGAAAAAACTTTACGCATGGAATTCATGAGTAACTTGGCTAGAACTCAACGCAGAGACAGCCACGAAATGATGGCGGACATCTTCAATAACTTTGACCGCAGCACTGAGTCTCGCTTTATGACTATCTTGGAAGATAGAGACAAAGAATCATCTGACAAAATTCGCGCTCTTATGTTTACCTTTGAAGACCTCAAGAAAATTGACGGAGCAGGAATTCAAGCAATTATGCGGGTTGTGGATAAAGACAAATTGGCAATTGCTCTCAAAGGTGCATCTGAAGTCATTAAAAGTCTATTCTTTGATAATATGTCAGAGCGGGCAGCTAAAATTATGCGAGAAGATATGGAATCCAAAGGACCTGTGCGCATTAAAGATGTTGATGAAGCGCAAATGGTCGTAATAACCACCGCCAAAGACTTGGCCGCTAAAGGCGAAATCGTTATCGCTGAAGCAGGTGGTGCTGACCAAATGGTTTATTAGTGGCATTAACCGTGAATTAACTCACCGTGTTGTGTCTGATCAAGTCCGATGCGTTGGTCAGTTTCAGAGACAGAAAGCCCCATAAATTTATTTATAAGTTTTAGCAATATATAGCTAACTACACCACAATAAATAACCGTTACGCTAACTGCAAGAATTTGTGCAATGATTTGGTTAAAGTTACCTTCAAGCGCACCTTTTGTGCCACCAATTGCTTCTACTGCAAAAACTCCAGTTAAAATTGCGCCAATGATGCCACCAACACAATGCACTGCAAAGACATCTAATGTGTCGTCAAAGCCCAATTTATATTTTATATGAGTAGCAAGGAAGCATACGATTCCAGCAGCAAGCCCGATATATAATGCGCCAGTTACATCAACAAAGCCAGACGCAGGAGTAATTGCAACTAGCCCAGCAACTGCACCAGAGATTATGCCAAGCACAGTAGGTTTTTTAGCATATAACCACTCAACCGTAGTCCACCCAATTGCCGCCGCAGCAGTTGCAACATGAGTTACCAACATTGCCATACCCGCCCTGTCACCAGAAGTTGCAGCAGAGCCTGCATTAAAA
>Ga0364887_10398_pt1 | contig 23031 bp, 13 predicted proteins | sample ExccelJu500001D4_4_FD_206924 | JGI IMG/M metagenome (GOLD analysis project Ga0364887, IMG submission 206924) | Enriched cells from Trout Bog Lake Hypolimnion, Wisconsin, USA - BchlTB.July23.5000.01.D4 | ecosystem: Environmental > Aquatic > Freshwater > Lake > Hypolimnion/Profundal zone | place...
CGCTGATGCAATTTGCTCCGATTCAGAAAATTATTATTTTTTCAAAGACAGTTCGATCATTTCATTGAATATCAGGGAAATGACTGGTAAATCGCAACCACCGAAATTATTTTTTACTTTTCTTAAAGCGCACATAACCTATGCTATATACGATAAAGTGGAGCTACCCTATAATGAGTCTAAAAACATAATAATTCATTTTAACACGTTATCGTTTTATGGAAAGAAGGTTAATTATCAATATTCCCTATCAAAAAATGAACAAGTTAACTGGAGTGTGACGGATGGGGATGAATTAAGACTAACAAATCCGGGATATGGCACATTTTTTATAAAAATAAGGGCAAGTACCAGTTCAAGCATTCCTTGCGAACCTATAGTGTTTAAGCTTATTATAAAAACACCTTATTGGGCCACAGGGTGGTTTTTTGTCTTGTCGGCAGGATTGATTTGCCTTGTATTGATTCTGATCATTTATATTACCCGGAGTATAGTGCTTAATGTAGCTAAGAGAAAGCATCAGCACACAGAACTTGAGTTGAAATCAATCTACTCACAACTCAATCCGCATTTTATATTCAATTCACTCAATGCGGCCATGTACCTGATAAAAACTAAACGGCTCGAAGACGCCTATCAGCATATTTATAAATTTTCGAGGTTGCTCCGCTCCTATATTAAGTCTTCAAGAAACAGATTTATCAGACTAAGTGATGAGATAGAAAACCTGAAGAATTATATAGAGTTGCAACAGGCACGATTTAACGATAAGTTTGATTATGAGATAATTACACTGCCAGGTGTAGATACAAATACAGATATTCCCTCTTTGCTGATACAGCCATTGGTTGAAAATGCAATAGCACATGGTTTGCTGAATAAGGAAAAGAAAGGTAGATTAAAGATTGAATTTGCTTCCGGAATTGATGGGAAATTACTAATTTGTAGCATTGATGATGATGGTATAGGCAGGGAGCAGTCGTTACTGAATAAAGATGAGAACCAGCTTAAAGAAGAATCGTATGGCGGCAAACTGATCAAAAGCCTTATTGAAGTAATGAATAAATCGGAGAAGGTAAAAATTGAGCTTGAATATATTGATAAATTGCCGCCGGAAACAGGTACAACTGTTGTTTTGAAAATTAAGCAAATTAACTGATGGACAAAAAATTCACCTGTATAATTATTGATGACGAACTTCCTGCTATAGGATTGCTATCGGAAAGCCTGATGGGACTGTATGACAATATTGTAATAACAGGAACCTACACCACATGGAAGGATGGACTAGCCGCAGTTCGCAATACTACAGCCGATATTCTGTTTCTCGATATTTCTATTGAAGGCAAAAACGGCATGGATATCCTGAAGATAGTACCTGATTTAGATTGTGAAATAGTTTTTGTAACTGCATTTGCAGAGCATGCACTTAAGGCTTTTAATTTTGCTGCATCCGGGTATGTTGTAAAACCAATCGGTGATGCAGAACTCAATACTGCAGTGAATAAGGCCATGGAAAGGGTACTGCATAAAAGGCTTGCCAGGCAGCACAACAATGCAGGTGCCGATACCCATAAACCATCCAAAATAGGGATTCCCAGCGGAAAGGGTATTAATTATTATAATGCCGAAGACATACTCTATTTTGAAGCAGTAAATAATTATACTAAAGTGATTACTAAAACAGGAGAACTTACCAGCTCTTATAACATAGGTAAGTTTGAAAGTATGCTTGAAAACCAGCCATTTTATCAAATCCATCGCTCCTACATCGTAAACCTGAATTATGTTACCCGATATGAGGCAGCCGGCAGCGTAATAATGACCAACAAAAAAGAGCTACCGGTGGCCAGGGGATCAAGGGAAGATTTTCTGAAACGGTTCAGCAATTTGCAGTCTACAAGAAATTAAAACTGAGCTGTTGCGATTCTACTATTCAATAAATGAAATCCATCACTCAATAAATGAAATCTGCATTTCACACAGAATGTGGGTTTTATTTTATACACAGCTGTAATATTGGTTATAAATATTCCAGCCCCGGTATTAACCCGATGAAATAAAGCAATTTAGAATACTCCTAATGAATAAAAGGCTCCCGCCAGGGAGTCTTATTTTTTGGGTAATTAATATTGTTTTGCAATTCACCATGAAACGCTGATTTTCCTTTCCATTCAATAAATCAAAACCACCTGCTGGTAAATTTTCTGATCTCTCCGCCATGAGGTAAATCTTAACTGATAGTTAAAGCGGTAATATTGTTGCGAAATCAAAACCATCTGAAAACATGCAGCTAGAATCCATCACCTGTTCTGAAATGCTCATTGATCTAGGGGCCGGCGCCGTGTGCCGGCCACCTTAAGCTTTGAGCCTGTAGCCCACACCATGCCAACAAGGCTTCATTTATCTCAACCATTGAAAACATATTCCTCTTACTATCAACCAATAAAAACATTTTTCATATTAAACTTTAAAAATCAAACACATGAAAAAATTAATCCAGAAATGCAGACTAATCACCCATCTTAACTACCAGAAAATATCTGGTAAACCGGGTAACGTTATTATTTTATTGGTGATGTTGCTTTTTGCCGGATCATCAACTCAGCACCTTTATGCGCAATGTTGCCTGACCAATCAGTTGATCATCAATACCGGCTATGATCCTGTCAGCAACCTGGCAGTACCTGCGGGTATCAGTTGCTCAACAGGGGTTCAGGATCCGCACTGGCAGGTAACAATGATGGATGCCGGACTTACCAGCGATATCAGCAGTACCACTTCGCCCTGCAGCACATATGTTCCGGTTGCAGCGCCAGCGCCTGCAGATGTCATCAATCCCGCTTTTGGCTGGGCACCATTTCCGACAAGTGTAGCAGGCGGTCCGGGCAACTGGATCAATTGCTTTAACGGAAGTGGCTATACCCAGAAGGGCAAATGCAATTATAAATGGGCGGTGAGCAGGTCATTTTACCTGGAGTGTGCTGCACAGGTTACCTTTAATTTCAGCAATGTTACCATTGATAACTGGTGTACCGGTGGCAGTGTAAGCGGAGTTGGTGGCGGGCCAATGCCGATTCCATTAACTTACTACAGCGGAGGCGGTATGTGTGCCCCTTATAATTATTTTTTTGGCGGCAATCCGGCAGCATTTTATACTGTGCCCCCTTTTATTATGAATTTAGGCCCGGGGCTGCACACTATCACATTCAATTTGTTAAACGACAATGCACCTGTCAACAACATAGGTTTTTGCCTGCAGGGCACTATCACTACGCCATCAGCATCTATTATGCCTGAAAATTGTGTGACCAATCAACTGATCATCAATACCGGTTACAACAATATTACCGGCTTGGCAGTTACTCCCGGTACTAATGGCGGAACACCGGTTCCCGATCCAAACTGGAACGTAACCTATATGGATGCAAACCTTACAAGCGATATCCTTTCTTCTCCTGCAATAACCGGAAACATACCAGTGACACCAACAGCACCAGCCGATGTAATCAACCCTGCTTGGGGATGGGCTGCCTATCCCGGAGGCCCGGGTGGTCCGGGAAACTGGATCAACAGTTTCAATGGTAGCGGGTATATACAGACTACTCCATACAACTATGCATGGACTGCGACAAGAACCTTTAATTTAGCAACTGCAGCCTGGGTAACCTTTAATTTTACCAATGTAACTTCTGATAACTGGATAACCGGTGGTAATATTGACGGCTCTATTGCTATACCCATTACAACACCTCCTTATTCCGGCCCGGGTGCTTATGCTCCGCCCATATATGTGTTTGGTGGTAATCCGGCAGTATTCTATACATCAATTCCTGTTTTTATGCAGTATTTGTCAGCAGGCCCTCATACAATTTCATTCAATCTGCTGAATGATAATCCAAGCGCCAATAATATCGGTTTTGCGCTGCAGGGTTTCCTTACAGCTCAACCTGAAGCGCTTTTATCCAATAACCCAACAGTCTGTCCGATACCTGTTGCCGGCCCATGTGTCGGTTCGAGTGTAACAATAACTCCTCCACTTGGCGGAGGTACCTGGTCGAGCAGCAATCCTGGCGTGGCCAGTGTAGACGGGTTAGGGAATGTTTATGGCATTAGCAGCGGTACTGCAACTATTACTTATGCTATGCCACCCACAACAGGCTGCAATGTGTTATACAGTGTAACTGTTAATGCTGAACCTGTGATAACCTGTTCGGTAATAAGTATACCTACTTACCCCTACTGGCAATATTCGATAACTGAAACAGGCGCTACCGACACGGTTAACGTTTGCTATTGCCTTGAGCTTTTTGATCCGACAACAGGTGATTATACCATTTGGTGTACGACTACACCAGGTTTCACCGGAACATATATAGTGCCTTTGCCGGCTAATGGTTATTACGGTACCTCTCATTGGTATGCATTCCCACCATGTTTTGTAGAAAATATGAATGTAAACTGTGTATCGGAAGATGGTTGCACCTGGCAAACACAATGTTATTCCTCTTCAAGCCGCCAAACTCCATCAGGTATTGGTAAAACACATATTGCCGGCGGGGATATTACCGTATTACCTAATCCAAACAGCGGAACCTTTAGTATAAAAGGAACAATTGCCAATGGTAAAACTGCAAGCCAGGCAAGCATTGAAGTTCTGGATATGCTTGGTAAGACGGTTGTAAGCGATGTTGCGACAATTACCAACGGCAATATTGATAAAACCATAACATTAGGTGAAAATATTGCCAATGGTGTTTATATGGTAAGAATAAAAACCGGTGATGCCAGCCAGGTGATCAGGGTTTCAATTGACAGGTAAAATCAATTTCAATTTGTAATCTCGAAGGAGTGCGGTATTTATGCCGCACTCCTTTAGCTTTGGCAAGGTTTTACCACGATATTGTACTATCCGCATGAAGGGCGGAATATAATTATATTTCATAACGCCTTTTATTTTATTGAAAAGCTACACAGGCATTACTATTTTATTATTTTTAGGTGATTAATCTGCAATTAAATCTTTTCTGTAGCTTTTATATGAAGCGGCTGTTCCTTTTATTATTCTTATTCCCGGTAGTATTATCAGCCCAGACGCAGCGGAAACAGGTTATAAACCCTGAGAAGGATGAAGCTACAATTAATATTCAAAACTTTTCTTCGATACCAGGCAATAAACCCTGTTCCAGGTTAGCAGATATACGCACAACACATCTTGCTACCGATAGTGGTGAATTGGTAACTACAGTTGTTTTTTTTCCTGTCCTTACTGCATTGGATTCGGCCGGATATGATTCATTAGAAGTCCTTTCAGCAGCAGCCGTAAGCAAAATAACTACTGAAGATATTCCAGCCGATAAACTGGAATTAATAACTACGCTGCCCAATCTTCCCCTGGTTAAAGATGAATCATTAACCAGCATTCTGAACCTTGAGGTGGTTGCCATCAGTACAGAAGATATTCCAGCCAATGAAATGAAAATGATGGAACCAATTGTGCTGCTTCCCGATTTTATACCGTTTGAATTTCCGGCTGTAACTCCACGAGCTATTGACCCAATAAAGAAAGAGGCTGTTCCTGTTTATGAAGCAGATTTATTAACCGACATCCCGCGCTTGCCAATAGTTAAAGACGATTCAATCCCGGATATTATGCCCGTCGGAATTAATGAAATTAAAACAACAATTCTTCCTGACAGTAAACTTGAAGCGGCAGCAAACACCATACCACTTCCTTTTTATATAGCTGATGATATTGACATACCCCCGATGTTGCACGTTGCTCCAATTTATACAGCGGCAATACCTGCGGGGAAGGCAGATTCTGTAACTCCGTTTGTTATGCTTGAAGATGAGTTATACCCGGTGGATGAAATGCACCTTTCAGAAGAGGGATATAGCTTGCTGGAAAAACTGGAAGGATATTCCCCCGAACTCTATTCTCTGAATGATGGAGGCTATACTATAGGTTTTGGTTTTTTTGTTCCATACAGCGAGGGGTCGAAATGGCGGAAAGGTGTTACCTGGGAGGAGGCCGAGCGACTAATACATCAGAAAGTGCCTGCTTATGAAAACCAGGTAAAAGAATTTATCAATGTAAAGCTGACACAAAAGGAATTTGACGCGCTGACCATGCTGGCCTACAACCTGGGTGGTTTTTCGAAGGCAACCAGTATTGTAAACGATATAAACAACCTGGATGGTTATGATCAGCTTCAGGCAGACTGGAAAAGATTTATTCATTCAAAAGCACCCAACGTATCCAAAGGATTAATGAACAGGCGTAAGGACGAACTGGGGGTTAGAAGCATTTCAGATTATCAACCTGATAGAAAAGTTATAATTTATAAAAACAGAAACTAATGAAACGATATTTATTCGCTGTAGCGATACTGTCTGTTTTACAATGGAACACTGCCTGCCACGCGCAGGAAACAGACTCAGCAAAAGTTGTAAAAACCTTATTGAAATGCTGGCGTGCCCTAAGCCACGAATACTCGACTATTTATGGTCTGGAAGAAGATGAAATAAAGACATTCTCCAAACAGAAAGTATGTTTTAGCAGGGATAGTTTAACCATCTATTACGGCACCTTATATTCCCCGAAATATTCGGTGAAAAAAGTGAATGCCGAAAATTATGCCAAAGATAACTTTGATGTAACCAAGGGCAGACTTGGTATTACCAAAGACAGTGTTTATGAAATAACCATCAACTCAGTTACCAGGCCTTTGCCCAACGGCACTACTCACAAAATGACCGATGTAATTGCCTTCGACGGGGATTGCATTTATGTAGTAAAAGATGGCGTTATTTTTAAATTGTTCGACAGCGAAGCGAAGAAAGAAGCGAGAGGAGCGAATTGAGCAGTGGTTTAACCAATGAACCATTGGCACGATCTTATTCTTTACTCAAACACAATCTTCCCCACATAATTATTCCCGCCAATAATCATCTTAACAAAGTAAACACCATGGGCCAGGTTTTCAGTCTGGATGGTTGTAGTGTTGTTCCATTGTGTTGCTGTAAAGCTTGAGGAGTAAACACTCCTGCCCAGGTTATCGGTAAGTTTCAATTGCATTTTTGTACCTGCATCAGCAAACCACTGTACAGTGAATCTGTCATTGCTGGTTGGGTTAGGGTAGATGTTTACAATACTATTGGTGTTGATCCACTCTACTGTTTTTTCGGGCAAAACCAGGCTGGTATAGTCTTCCATAAATGCTGTGAGGCGGTAATGCAGCAGGGTGCCTGAATTGATGAACTGGTTGGGCTGATCGGTATAGCTGTATAGCTGGCCATAATGTTGTTTTGAGATAACACTATCTATGACAGTGTATCCGTTATCGCCAATGGCGCGCTGCAAAGTATAGTGGTTAACTATACCATCCAGGTAAGATGTCCAGGTATTGAGTACGCTCTGGTGGCTCACCATTGAGGCATTGAAAGTGATCAGGTTAGTGGCAGAGTCATTACCATAAACCGTGCGGATCGGTGAATAATAAGTATTTCCATTTGTAGTCATTGTCCACATCAGCCGGTAATAAAGAACGGGATGTGTATTGAAGTTTACCGGGTCCTGGATGGAATAATTGCCAATGGTTACATGCATGGCAGGTGTATCAAGAGCCGTGGCAAAATTTACGGAGTCAAGCGACCATTGAACAGTATAGGTAGCTACCGAAGAATCTATAAATGAGGTCCAGTAGCAGGCTACATTTGAGCCATTGCGCCATGCCATGAAATTGAGATAATTCACACCGGCAGGAAATGTGCTGGTAGGGCCGCCATCATTGAACCAGAACTCGGAAAATGGCAATGCAAGCAGCTCGGCATAGTAGCCCTTATCGTATGGCACCCATTTCACCGATTGGTAGCGATGGTATATAAAAGCACCCCCTGTGTCATCGGCCAGGGTTCCGTTTTCCGTCTGGTAGCTTGCCGGATTGGTGAACTGGGTAATTCCCAGCCTGTAGGCATCTGTAACCGGGCTGCAGGACGGGCAGGTTGTGTCGTTGAGCACATTCACAAGGTCACTCTCCAACAGATACAACCGGATGCCAAAGCTATCGGCAGGTTGCTGCGGCGGCCTTATGGAATAGCTTTCCGGGAAGGTATATTGCGAAGCATCCGGATTATACAATGTGTCGTGGTTATAAAGGTATAAAACAGCATTGCTTATCTGCTGATTATTGGGCTGTACAGACGCCAGAAGTGTATTGTTCCTCAAGTAATCAGTCCACTGATTGCCGCTGAGATTAAGAACGGTCATTGCAGAAGTACCAGGTTGGTAAATAGAATTGGCCAGGTCGAAGATATGGATGTCATCCACTGCTATGCCTTCGAATGTAGCGCCGGGGTCGGCGGCCAATACAAACCTAAAGTGAGTAGTGTATCCGGGGCCGGTCTGGGGTAAAAGAATGGATGCCACATGCCAGCGGGTAAAGCCTTCAGTGTTCCAGATATCAAAAGTGGAATCGTACCAGTTGGTGCCCTGACCGTAAGTGCCTAGTTTGGCCCAGTTTACACCGTCATAAGAATATTCAATGTATCCGGCATCGCATAGAGTATTGCCGCAATTTTCAATATCACTGGCAATACTGAAACTGAGCATAGGTTTTGCAAGGCCTGACAAATCGAAGCAAGGGGAGTAGAGATAAGATAGCTCCAGGTTGCTGTAGTCACCGGTAAGATTGGTTTTCCAGGCTTTATTGCCACTTGCTGCTTTATTTATTTTGGGTGAAGCAGGAGTACCATATTGCCAGGAATCCCTGTATCCATCGTGGTAATAACCACCATCGCCTGCTTCAAAATTTTCAAGATAAGGATAGGAAGTAATTATCTGGCTGTTGCGGAAATGGTAGTTGATAATACTATCATTGGCATTATACGAATCGCCGGTTTCGCTGAGCCATACATTTAAGCTGTGCGTGGTGCCTTCGGCCATACTCAATTGCTGTGTGAATGTGTAATTTACAGTTGCCTTGGCGGTAACAGAATCAAGTATGCCTGAATAAATTGTACCCGTATCCAGTTTGTAGTACATATTGATGTTGTAGAGCGTATGATTGACCCCGTTGTGTACACTAACAGTAAGCGGGCCAGGAGAAGGAAGTCCGCAGTTGTTGGGAGCAGGAGAAACTATTCCCACCAGCGCAGCATCATTAACTACTGTATAAAGGTTGAAATTATCAATAGTAATGCCATTGCCATAATCGATAGCTGCTATAAGAGATGTATCGCTCTGGCCAAAAGACACCTGTGTACTGCTGGAAAAGTTTTTTCCGGAATGCCTTGCCAGGTCGGTAAGCGAAAGGGAACGGACCGGAGTAACATTGCCTGGGTAAGCAGTAAGATTATACGTGAATAAAGTATCCCAGGGGGTGGTATCATTGGGCCTTGCCGATACAAGGTTGCCGGCCGGCGATTTAGGATTGCCATGCAGCAAATAATCAAAATCCATTCTGATTTCGGTAGTTGCCGTGTCGTAATTACTGAGATTAAAGGTGCCTGTGAATGAATTTTTGCTGCCGTTAACCAGGCGCTGGAAGGCATCGAGGCTCACAGACCGATTTCCGGTAATAGTAATATTGTCGCTAACAAAAGACCGCATCCTGCCGGAATCGGTAGCTGAATAAAAATCCCAATGTCCGTTTGGCGAAAGCCCGATGGAATCGTGCTGCACGCCAAAAACAGGAAGCGCCTCAAAACCATCAGTGAATGGTGTGGCAAGCCTTATGGTATCGTTAGGGATATTCAGAATTGTAACCTGGGTAGTGTCATTTCCCGGATTAGGGTCAGTGAGCCTGAGGTTGCGAACCGCAACCCTAATTGTATAGGTGCCTGTAGCAGACAGATTTAATCCGGGAATAGATATTATTGCAGTGTCATTGGCGGGTATAGGTGTTGCACTTGTGACGCTCTGCCAGGGTGCTGAATTTATTTGCCATGCTACTTTATAACTGTCGCATAGGGCTGTATACAGGTTCCTTACCCTGAGCTTCATTGTGGTTGCTGAATTTAGCTGAGAGCTGGTAAACATTCTTCCGCTCACCGGCGCCACAATTTTATCGGCCATCAGGTCGCCATTCGAAATGGAATTAGAGCAATCACCGGTATTAGCCACTACACTAAGAGCAATGCTCCGGTAGGCGGGAAGCCCGTTAATAACTGGTTGAACTGTTACATATGAAGCTGAGCTAAGTGGCAGGTTTCTGAATGAATAGGTAGTATCAGTAGTTGAATCAACCACCTGCATATAAAAACCTTTTTTCTGCAACAGGTAGTAAGATGTGGCATTCTTTACGGGCGACCAGTGTATATTAAAATAGCCAGGGCATTGTGAAGCGGATGCGGTCAGTATTGCCTGCGCATTGACACAGAACCTGCCTGAGGTAGCAGTTTCAGTTGTGCCATTCCTTGAAAGCCTCACCAACATATTGCAGCTATTGATACTGTCGGGCAGAAAACTGCAATGGCGGGCAGAGGGGGCCAATGTGTCGGATACTGTTTTCCATGTTGTACCGTTATCCTGCGACAATTCCAACTTGAAACTATTGGTAATTGTTCCGGCATCCCAGAAGGCCCTTACTGTATCGAATGGCGATGGGTCACTTATTAATTGCTCTCCGCCCAATGGGAATGAAAGGTGCAGGGCAGCTGGTACAAAATCATAGGCTACTACATAATGCTGTGGTCCATAGGGAATGCTATAGCCCTTTGTTTTAAGAGTGTAATTTCCAGCCACAGGATTATTGATGGTTACCTGTTCCACATTATTGGTATGGTCGGCGCCTTCTGCTGCGTTTTTAGTTACATTGGCGGGAGTGGGGTCAAGTACTAATGGTAAATGAATAGTACCCGATGGTTCGGTTACTGTAAGGTCAAGGTCATTGACCAGTTGTTTGGCCGAAGAAGCGCTGGCAGGTACATCGGCCCAATACAGCATTATTTTGAGTTGTCCGGTTCCCGGCGGAACGGAGATAGTATTTGTTTGAGAATCCCCGGTGCTGATATTATTGGTTATAAATCTGGAACTGTCGATCATTAGCAATGAACGGTAAATGTCCATTTCTCCAAATCCATGGCTGAAATCCGGGCCAGGATTGCCCAGGTCCATTGCTCCATTAAGTAGTATTGCTTTCAGCAGATCGGCCCTGGGCTGGCTTCCGCTATTTACTTGCTTGTATCGTTGGGTCAGTACTGCCAGTCCACCGGCAACATGGGGGCTTGCCATACTGGTTCCTGCGGCCCATTCATAACCATCAATACCCACGGTGGAATAGACAACCAGGCCGGTGGCTTCTATTTCAGGTTTTAATCGGCCATCTTTCATAGGACCTCGCGATTCATCAGATACATCGGTATAGTGATCCATCATGCTGCCCACCACAACATTATTTTTGGAAGGCTGATATCCACCTCCTATAGTCGCAAATCCTTGCGGATATGGGCTGCAGGTACCGGCCCCATCGTTGCCGGAGGCAAATACATGCAATACATTGGGATACTGGGCCGCTAAAGTATCAACCAGTTTTGAATAGCCATCATAGGTGCCGTCGTAGCCGCAATCGCCGGCTATAACCTCATAAGAATTGTTGGTAATGGTCATGTTGTAATCAGTATACATAGCGCCTGTAGCTGGCAGTATAAGATCATACAGGTAATCAATGAGTGCAACATGAGGGGCCATGCCCTGAGCAAATGGATCTAAATTGCCTGATCCGCCTACAATACCATTCACATGCTCGCCATGATTGCTTTGCGGCCCGGGGTTAAAGTTGGTTATACGGTCATTTATATCGGCATGGTAAATGCCGGATGCATCATCACCCACACCTACGGTTACGCTATCGCCCTGCAGGTTGTATCCCCCGTGAATTTTTGCTGCAGTTGCAATATTGCCTTTTACTGCGGGAACCGATTCCAGATCAAGCGGAACTATTTCGGATACCGGGCTTATGGAACTTACACCATACCACTGAGCCAAAGCCTTAACTTTTGTTGCATCAATAATTACTTTGTAAGAGCCGTATTTTTCCATAGGGCTATTATCAATCCGACCACCCAGGCCTGTTACAAACTGTTTAATTTTAACAGCTTCCAAACCAGAATAAAAAGACACCAACACTTCTACACCACCGCTTTTATTCTTAACCTGGTTCCAGACATAATCACCCGATTTCCATTCTGGTTTTGAATTGATAAAACTATGTATGGGAATAGCCAGTATAGATTCTTTATCAACGGGAAATTGTATGTGGGCTATATATGTGTTTTCGGGAATATACTCAAGCAGGGTAATGCCATTCAGTTTCAGGGCGTCCTGCTGCTCCCTGGTTGGCAGGCTATTAAAATGAATTAAAACCTGTTTGGGTTCTTCTGAAATTTTGTTCAAAGACATACTATCCAGCCATTGCGATGCATTGGGTGAAGCAGTTATAGTGCCGCTTTTAAGGAGAATAGTATGTTTGTTGCTGGTTTCCTGAGCCAATCCACTGATACCGCACAGGATAAAAAGAAAACCCAGCAAACAGTTAAGTTTGTATATAGTTACAGTCATAAGAAATTATATAACGTTTCAGGTATCTGAATTGTTGTTCAGAAGACCCTGGTTTGGTAATACAAGGTAAGATGAAATTGTGAAGATTGGATATTGTAACCTGGCAGAATTAGATTTATACGATTCATGGAGCAGCTGAATGTTATTATTCCTGACTTTTCCACCGGTCGCGCAATTTCATAACAGGATACTCAAAAAACCTGTATAGCAATGAGGAAAATCCGATAACAACAATCCAGTAAATAAGGTATTGGGCAATGCCTATAGAGGTTGATTTTACCCTCAGGTTAATAAATAGTGGAATGAATAATGAAAAATGCACCAGATAAATAGAATAGGATATCTTACTTATGTGCTTTACTATCGCCATAACGAATTTATTGCTCCATTCTTTTGTACCGGCAGCATAAGGGAGGGAGAGAGAGAAAATCAATGGGATGATCATGTATAGAAACGCATTACACAAAAACCGGAAAACCGGGTTGAGCTGTGCACGGAATGCCAGTTCATATTTTACAATAAAAAAATACAAAATAAATGATCCCAACAGGCTAATAATAAAAAGCTTCTTTTTGACCCCATCCATAAGTGGTTTATGGTAATAATTGAAGTAAGCTGCCAGTACACCATACATTACCGCATCGAGGCGGAAGACTACTATTTTACGAATCCCTTCATCAGGGTCAATTCCGTTGATCGGATTAAAGGCATTGAAAATACGGATCGCTAAAAACAGCGAAAGATAGCATAAGAACACCCTGATTAAAAATCCTGGCTTATTTGCCGGTTTAATAACAAGCGTGGACAAATAAATAATCACAGGTAAAGTGAGATAAAACCATTCTTCAATGGATAAACTCCATCCCTCCGGAAAAACATGAAGGACATCGGGATGAATAAAATTCTGGAGAAATATATAACCTATGAATTGATTATTATCTATAGAATTTCCTTTTAGGAAAACAAGGATGATAATGTTTAACGATAGTATCAGCCAGTAATTGGGCAGAGTTCTGAACCATCTTCTTACCCAAAACTGCCGGACTTCAGCGAAGGTAAAATCAGTATTGTCGAAGATTTTTATGAGTATGCCGCCAATCAGGAAGCCGCTTAAAACAAAAAACAATTCTACGCCTATCGGGCCGAGGTTGATAATATACCTTTCGAAGAGGTTTACATATTTAATGAGAACAGGGGCATTTGTGAGCCTTTGCAACAGGCAGTAGGAGTGCGCCATAACTACCATTACAATAGCCAGCGCCCTGATGAGATCAAGACCTATTACTCTTTCGTTTTTGATGCTAAAAGTTTAGGTGAAGGTAATTTTTTTGGTGGGAATAAAGGAATGAGAATTCTATAAAAAATTATGCTCTGCCGATAAATTCTTCAACATCTTTGTAATCATGAACAATAGCAGTAATAATAACGCTCATCAATTTTTCATCAATGTAAAAATGGATACTATAAGGAAATGTCTTGGTATGTATTATCCTGATGTTCCGGTACCGTATAGCAAATACTGTCGGAAATTTTTCCAAACATGAAATTGCCTTAATTACTTCATTTGCGAACTGCTTTTGTAACCCATTACGTTCTTTTTTGTACCAGGCTTTGGCTTAATTTATATCTTTCTTTGCCTCATCGAGATAGGTAATTTTATAAATTATACATTCAATCTTCCTCACTATTTAATTCTGCAAATAATTCCTCAATAGGATGAATGCGGTCAGGAAAGTCTTCAATAATTTTCAGCCTGGTATCAATCAGATCTTTCTGCCATTTCGGTAAATCGCCTTCCATTACTTCCACATCCGGATGCTTATCTTTTATATCATTCCAATCTTCAATGGGAATTATAACTGCCATTTTTTGGCCTGAATTATCAGAGATATATTGTAACATAGAGTGTAATTAGCGATTTTTTTCTGAAAAATATTTCTGATATACATTGGTATCTCCAATTTTTAGTTACTTAAGTATTCAGGAAAACCCTTTAAATAAACCCTAATCTATCATAGTTTTTTCCCAGAATCAGTTTTGAATCAGCCTCCAGCCAGTTGTCGAGCACGGTTGCATAAACCTGTTTGAAATCTATATCGTATTTAAGGTCGCCTTCATCCAGGTCTTCCAGGCTCGGGAGATTATTATAAACGCCGGGTTTTTTCAGGTTTCCGCCTATAAAGAACATGCTGCTCGCAGTGCCATGGTCGGTGCCGTTGCTGGCATTCTGGGCTACCCGCCTGCCAAATTCGGAGAAGGTCATGATCAGCACATCTTCAAAACGGTTGTTTTGTTTCAGATCGGATACGAGGGCAGTGAGGGCCTCGTCCAGGTTTTCAAACAGTTTGTCCTGCCTGTTTTTCTGGTCAACATGGGTATCAAAGCTGCCATGAGATACATAGTAAACCTGCGATTCAGTATTTGAAATGATCAATGAGCCGATGGTTTTCATGCGCTTGCCAATTGGCGTTGTGGGGTAGGATTGGGTACTGGTATAAATTTTACTCTGCTCAAAAATATAGTCGGCGGCAGATGTGGTTTCACGGAGTGTCTTATATAGATATCCTGCAAGCTGAGCTTCATGTTCCTCTTCATGACTGGCTATTTTTTTGAAAAAACTATTGGCTGCTGCATTATGAAACTGATTGATATCTCTTACGGCAATAGCGTTTTTTTCCTCTCCTTTCAGCGCAAGGCTAAGAGAGTCATCTACTTCAATAGCCAGGGAATTATGCAAATTAGCTTCGGCAGCCGAATTATCCAGGTACCGGCCAATCCAGCCTGATGTTACCACATCTCTCGCATTGCTGCCCGACTGCCATATATCCATGCTGCGGAAATGAGAGCGGTTGGGCTGCGGATATCCCACGCCATTGATTATCGCTACTTTTCCATCATCATACAATTGTTTAATGCCTTTGAGTTTCGGATTTAGGCCGGTATCATCATTAAGCGATAATGCATCATCACGCTTGATACCAATCTGAGGTCTGCTTTTGTAATAAATGTCATTGCGTACCGGTATTATAGTATTCAAGCCATCGTTACCGCCAGATAGCTGGATTACTATCAATACTTTTTTTTTACTGCCGGCTAATTGAGGCGGCATGAATTCAAACCCTTTAAGGAATGAAGGCACCATGAGTGATGCGCTGGCGAGGGAGCCAAGTTGTATGAATTTTCTGCGGGATATCATCCTGTATATAGTTTGTTTTTTAAACTAACTGGTATTCTGGTAATTCCATAAATAGTAGGGTAAGACTTTTTATAAAAGCATCATCACTGCTCGAATCGGCACAGGAGATCACATCATTTAATTTATCATCGGGTAGCGTGAATGGTAGTAGAAAGCCTGCAAGCATTCCTGGCAATTCCTGGCGGTTGTATTTTTTCCAGTTGTTCAGGTAATCTTCCCATTTTACCGCAACTTTTCCTACCCTAAACTGTTTGTCGGTAGTTTTATCTTTGCCTTTACCCATTTTCATTGTTCCCGCCATCTCCTTATCGTTGTCCTTGGTTGCAAGATTTAATTCTTTTGATCCGAATAAAGCTTCAGGCAACCTCATTCGTATCACCAAAGAAGAGCTATCTATCCAGTTTTTGCCGCCCGGCCAGCCAGCCACATTGGGCGGATTGAACAGATGCTGGCCCAGTATGCGCTGCAGGTTGAGTATAGTATTATCCTTATCAAATTGCATTGGCAGCATACGTTGATAGCCAACCAGTAATTCGACCGGCGATTTTATTTTTGCCCCAATGGTTTTATCGTTGTAAAACCAGTCTGAAGTGAACAGTTTGCTAAGCAGGCTGCCAATATCATAATTGCTTTTATAAAAGTGCTTTGCCAGTTCATTAACGTGCTTATCATTGATCAGTTCGTCACTTACAAAGAAGCGGTATATTTTCTGAGTGATAAAAACTGAAGTCTGCTTTTGTTCCAACACAATGTTGAGTATGTCATCGCCGGTAAAATTACCGGTCTTTCCAAGGAACTTCTTCTCCCCATCATCATGTTGTTTTTCTCTGAAGATAAATTCTCCTTCATCGGTAAAATTCCAACCGGTAAATGCCCTTGCAGCTTCTTTTATATCATCTTCGGTATAATGGCCACGGCCCAGGGTAAAGAGTTCCATAACCTCACGGGCAAAGTTTTCATTAGGATGTTGCTTCCTGTTTTGCCTGTTGTTGAGGTATTGCAGCATGGCCGGGCTTTTGGATACATCGCGCAACATATCTCCGAAATTCCCCAGGGCATTCTTACGGAATATATGCAGCAACTTCTGGTCGTAATAAGGATTGTCAATGTGTGTAGCAAAGTGGCCATGCCAGAATAAGGCTGTTTTTTCCAGTAACGGATAATAGCTGCTTACCATAGCCATCTCCCAAAGTGTATTTAAATCATTGGTTATCTCCCTGAATTCTTTTTGTTTTTGCTTTCGCAGCGAATCATCAGCAATTTCTTTCATTGCCTTTGGTGTGTTATCTGCCCATTCCTGATCTGTTATCATTTCCAGTGCCCCAGGCAATGATTTAGGGAAAAGCTTTTCTACTGCCTGCTCTACAGGTAATGGGTTATGATAATCATTTATTAAAATACCAAACCCTGCCCTTGCATAAAGCAATTTGTTTTGTTGTTGCAGATCCATGAAAATAAATTACCTGGGTTTGACGGATTTAAGAAGGTTAAGGTTTATAACTGAAAATTATTTAACAATCGGAATAAAACCGAAAGAAGTTCGAAAGGCATTCTGGTACCTGATCTGATACAACAGCACTTTAATGCCCCTGTTATTGACCCGCCAAAATATTCAGAATAAAATCAAGAGGCTATTCCAGTCTTATCGGATAGTCTCAGCAGAATTGTTCTGAAATGCCCCGTTATGTGCTTTTAAATATTCTGTTTTACCCTTAGGATGTGTTTATATCATAAAATACAAAAGTGCCACGGCTGCTACACTCATTAACAGGAACGTTGCAACTCCCAGGATATTTGCACGGGGGCCGTTCAGGTGCCCGTCCATGATCTTTTTATTATTGCAGATATGCAAAATCATAGCAATGAGCACCGGGGCGGTCAGACCATAAAGGATAGCGGAATACAACAGGGCTTTAATTGGGCTTATGCCCACATAGTTCATAGACAGGCCTGCAATAAGCGAGATGCCGATTATGACATAAAACCATTTTGCGTCATGAAACTTTTTATCAAGCCCCATCTTCAGGCCAAACGTTTCGGAAAAAATATAGGAGAGGGCCCCGCTTAAAACCGGAATAGCCAACAGGCCTGTACCTATTACGCCAAATGCAAAGAGATGGTAGGCCAAATCGCCGGCCAGAGGACGTAGTGCCTGTGCCGCCTGCTCTACAGTGTCAATTTTATGCACGCCAGAAATGGAAAGAACTGCACCTGTGGTAAGTATAATGAAAAACATGACCAGGTTGGAGAACAACATGCCGATGTTTACATCCAGCCGCATGGCATTATACATGCGGTGGCCGGCCACAAACAGGCGGGTTTGTTTCTTTTGCTTTTCATTTAACTCCTCTACCTCCATTGTTGTCTGCCAGAAAAACAGGTAGGGCGAAATTGTAGTGCCCAGTATGCCGACCAGTATGCCCATATAATCTTTGTTGAATTGAATGTGGGGAATAAAAGTGGCTATAATAACGGCATGCCAGTCTGTTTTTGTGAAAAATGGCACCAGGAGGTATACCAGCAATGTCATTGCCAGGTATTTAAGGACTGATGCGATTTTCTGGTAATTGAAAAACACAATAAAGATGAGCAGAAGCACGGTAAAACAGACGGAAAAGAAAGCTGCATCTATGCCGGGAACTATGAGATTGGCAACAGCTCCCATTCCGGCAATATCAGCGCCAATATTCATAACTATTGCGGGTGCGCTAAACAGCAGCATCAGATACAATACCCACCTGGGATAGTGTTGCTTTAGTATACTGGTAAGTCCTTGCCCTGTAGCCAGGCCGATGCGGGCGCACATTTCCTGAATAGAGGCCATGAGCGGGAAGGTGATTAAGGCTGTCCAAAGTGTAGATAAGCCATACTGCGCGCCTGCCTGCGAATAGGTGGCAATTCCCGACGGGTCATCATCGCTGGCGCCGGTAATAAGACCGGGGCCCAGCATCTTTACTATTTTCCTGAAACTGTTTTTCCCCTCCTTTTGCTTCAGCATTTGCTAAAGTTAAGAGGTATGCCCGAATTGCGATTGATAAAGATCAGCAGGGAACTATTTTATTTTGAGGATTGGGATGCAGATTAATATTTTGAAAATTATGCGCGGATTATAAATGTACATTTTCGTCAGGAGCAGTGAAATCAAAATATTTATCATTACTCCTAATCTTATGGACTATTTACAAAATTCAATCTTAGATTTGCGACCTTATTTCATGTAAATTTATCTGTTTAATTAGTTGCGGTTCGGAGTTCGTTTTTTTCTTGGCGTGGGAATATTGCTATTATTCTTTTATTCAGGTGTGGCACAGCCTTCACCCGGGGGGACGTATAAGATAAAAGGCAGGATAACAGATACGCTGAGCAAACAACCCATAGGCTATGCAGCGGTAACAGTATTTCTTAATGGAAGTGCTGCTGTGGCCGGTGGTATGATTACAGATGATAATGGCAATTTTATCATTGAAAACCTGCCGGCTGGAGATTATACGGTGAAGGTGGATTATATAGGTTATAATATTAAAACCACGTCAGGTATAGCCTTAAATGACAAGCACCCGGTTAATAATATAGGTAATCTGCCCATATCCAGCAGCACTAGAACCCTTAAGGATGTAACGGTGACCGGTACCCGCAACTATATGGAAAACCACCTGGACAAGCTGGTATATAATGTAGAAAAGGACGTAACCAGCCAGGGCGGGGTAGCTACTGATGTGCTGAAGAAACTGCCGATGGTGAATGTGGATATAGATGGTAATGTGGACCTGCTGGGAGATCCGAATGTGCGGGTTTTTATTAATGGTAAACCATCGGCTATGTTTGATAACAACCTGGCTGAAGCGCTGAAAATGATTCCTGCCAACCAGATCAAGAGTATTGAAGTGATTACCAGCCCGGGGTCGCAATATGATGCGCAGGGCACAGGTGGTATTATCAATATCATACTTAAAGACAATAAAGCCAAGGGTATAAATGGTAATGTATCGGTGTCGGGCGGATCGAGGTACCAGAACGGAAATGGCAGTATACATGTAAAAAATGGCGGGCTGGATGTAAGCGCATCGGTGAGTGGTAATGTGCAACTGGATACCCGGACCCTTACAAGTCTCAACCGCATTGCATCTGATACCTTGACTCAGAATGGATATGGGGCAGTGCAGCGGAACGGCTACCGTGCCCAAACCGGTTTCGACTGGGCCATAACAAAGAACGATGACATCAATGGCTCGTTTGCTTACAACAACTTTGGCAATATCAACCAGGGCTTTGTAATCCAAAACCAGACAACCAATGGCTATGATACGATCACAACTACAAATACCAATAACTACTTCAGGTACAGGGGCGAAGACTGGAACCTGAACTATAAAAAGAAATTCAGCAGGGAGGGGCAGGAGTTCAACCTTTCTTACCAGGGCAGTGTGGGGGCCAGTGATTTCTGGTACCAGCAGCACCAGACCTATACAACCAATGATTCGGTATTTGCCGGTGCAAAGGGAGATAATGGCTTTCACGACCTGGAGAACAATATTTCTGCCGATTATGCCCATCCTTTCTCTAAAGACATACTGCTGAATACTGGTGTGAAGGCAGGTTTCAGCCGGATGGAAAGTACATCTGATCATTATGAGTTATTGACCTACCCCGGTGTTTATTCTAATGATCCTTTTCAGAGCAATGACTTCAATTTCAACCGGGATATATATGCCGTTTATGGCACCATCACCTTTCCGCTGCCCGACAGTTTCAAAATGAAGATAGGGGTGCGGGATGAATACACCATCAACAGTGTGCCGGGAGCCGATTTCACTATCCCTTCGGATAATTTTATTACGCCATCGGGTATTATCTCCCGTAGCCTGAGGCACAACCGGACCCTAAAACTCAGTTATGCCCGGCGTATTCAGCGGCCCGGTTATGGCCAGTACAATCCTTTTGTGAATGCCACCGACCCCACCAACCTCTCCACCGGCAACCCCAATATACTGCCGCAGAAAATGCATACGGGCGAACTATCTTATTATAAATTTTACGATAAGGGCAGCAATATATTGGTTACTCTGTTCTACCGCTATTCGGAAGACGACTGGCAGGGTTACAGTACGTATTATAACAATTATACAGTTGGCGATTCGGTATATAAAAATGTAACTGTTAATCAGACCATCAATGCCGGTACAGAGCAAAGTGGTGGTTTGAACCTGTCGGGTGCGTGGGCGGTGAATGAAAAGCTGCAGATAAGGCCGAGTACGTCATTTTTTCAGAAGTATATACAGAGCCCGCTTATATCCAGTGGCAGCTCGAGCAGTTTCAACTACCGGGCCAATATTAATATAACCTATACCTTTAATAAAAACCTGGTGGCTGAATTATACAGCGGCTACAATTCGGCAAGGTATGAGGCGCAGGGCAAATTTCCGTCATTTGCCAGTTACAGCATTGCCCTAAGGCAGCAACTATGGGGTAAAAAAGGTAATTTATCCTTCTCTGCGACAGACCCATTTAATACCTATACCAACCAGATCAGTTATGTGAGCGCCAGCAATTTTAGCTCTGTGAGTGAGCGACGGTATCCCTACCAGTATTTTTCGGTGAGCTTCTCTTACAAATTCGGGAAGATAGAATATACTGAGAAGAAACCTGAGGCGGAAGAGGGTAGCGAAAAGCAGCAGAGCAACCCGGCATCGGGGCAATAAAATTTTATGCTCAGGCTGACTCATTTGTTGTTCTTTAAAAATGCTCATATCATAAATGATTTAATGCTTATGTATCCATCTTGGTTTTAGAAAACTTCTGGTTTTGCTTCTGGTTCTTTTCTGGTTTTGCTTCTGGTTTTGGCTAAAAAATTGCCGGGTGTTATTGTAAAAAAATGTAGAAATTTGAAATGCGAAAATAAAATTGCCTATATAGCCGAAAATGTTTGGGTGAACTTCAGAATTCCTTAGCCTTACATCTCTTTTGACAATTAGTCGCAGATTGAAACTACAATAATATAAAAAGATTTACATCCTCCTTGCTCCTCCCGATGGAAAATCGGGATAGTCTTTAGCACACCCAAAAAACCCGTGCGGCAAGTTGGAATAGGCCATCAAGCTCATTTGACTTCATCACTATTTTCAACAAAAATGCCGCAATACAAACTGCGAGAGATCAGGAGTTCTGAATTTGCATAGACCCTATTTAATACCGCAAATCCCACTAACGCCGATTTCTAATGACTATCTAATATTACTTCTTCCTGGAAAAAAGTGCAGCCTCCGGAAAAAGGCCTTTTGTTTGGTTATCGCATTTTCCTAAAGAGACGTGATGGGATAATGGTAATCGCTGAAACCCTTGCTGGTGGCTGATATAAGTTAATTTACGATTATCTCATGTTATCCTATTGTATTTTAGAGACCTCACCCTGGCCCTCTCCAACCCTTCCGCCTTCGGCACCGAGCTGTGCTCGTGCTGCTTCACAGCATCTTGAAAAAAGGGAAGGAGTTTTGAGAGGGTGTTATTGCAATAATATTGAAATTACATAATGTAAAAGGCAATAATGTTTTGAGTTTATTTGTTGGGGATTTTGTTTGGTTGTCCCATTGTCTCAATAAAACGAAATGGGATAATGGTAAACGCGGGAACGCTTGCTGATGGCTGATATAAATTAATTTACGATTATCTCATGTTATCCTAGAGACCTTACCCCGGCCCTTCCCGATGAAAATCGGGATAGACTTCCGGAAGAGAGGATGTTATTGCAAAAATATTTAAAATCCATAATGTAAAAATATAATAATGTTTTGAATTTATTTGTTGAGGATTTTGTTGGGTTATCGCATTATCCTAATGAGACGTGATGGGATAATGATAAACGCTGAAAACCTTGCTGGTGGCTGATATAAATTAATTTGCGATTATCTCATGTTATCCCATTTTTGCGGGATTGGGAATTGAGTAACCTAATGTCAGATCGGAGTTTATTAACAAGATTGTCAATTGATTGTACCAATTACCCATTTTGCCATCAATACATGCGATGCCTTGCGCCTCCGCTGAAGCTATGGCGGCACGCGGGCAGCATCGGCAAAACTCACAAATTCATTACTATAGACATTTAATCCCTTCAGGATTATTATCGACCAATAATATGGAGGATCATCGAGCGTATTAAGCCATCGAACTCACGTTAACCTCGCTACTGATGTCTGGTCCCTGATGCATTACTTTTACTTTGAAAAAAGGCAGCCTCCGGAAAAAGGCCTTTTGTTTAGTTATCGCATTCTCCTAA
>Ga0364887_10407_pt1 | contig 22773 bp, 18 predicted proteins | sample ExccelJu500001D4_4_FD_206924 | JGI IMG/M metagenome (GOLD analysis project Ga0364887, IMG submission 206924) | Enriched cells from Trout Bog Lake Hypolimnion, Wisconsin, USA - BchlTB.July23.5000.01.D4 | ecosystem: Environmental > Aquatic > Freshwater > Lake > Hypolimnion/Profundal zone | place...
GGTGATTGAATTTGTGAAGATTATCTCGGATGGGATGAATTTCCCCAACGGTTATTTTATCGATATGCGACCTGCCTTGCAGCGGTCAAAGGTTGCCGGTACTTTTTTGGATGTTTTTGAAATCTTTGATCTGCGCCGCTCTCTTGAAACCGTTCGTGCAATTGTAGCCTTTTTCAGGAATACCGAAGAGGGAACTTTTGTACGGTTAAAAGATGCAGTACGAAATGTCCAGGTTTTCCCGTTTATCTATGAGCGGATCGATCAGATCTTAAATAAACACGGGCAAATTAAGGATAATGCTTCACCCGAACTGTCGCAAATCCGCAGGGATATTTTTTCGCTGCAATCGAGTGTCTCCAAAATAATGAGTTCCATTTTGCGAAAAATGCAGGCCGAAGGTTTGGTGGAAAAAGATATTTCAGCTTCAATGCGTGATGGTCGTGCAGTAATACCTGTAGCAGCGGCCAATAAGCGAAAAATTAAGGGTATCATTCATGACGAATCGGCTACAGGAAAGACATCTTATATTGAGCCCGAAGAGATCGTCGAAACCAATAACCGGATCAGGGAACTGGAGTCAGCGGAACGTCGGGAGATTGTGAAAATACTGACCCGTTTTACCGACGATATACGCCCTTATGCCGACGATATCGCCTACTCCTACCAGGTCATGGCCATCCTCGATTTTATCAGGGCTAAGGCAATCTGGTCCGTTGAAAGCAAATCGGTGAAACCGGTGCTGACTCGTGAGATTGAAATCGACTGGATTTCTGCGCGCCACCCGTTGCTTGAGATTAACCTGGCGCGTGAACAGCGCAAAATCGTTCCTCTCGATATCCGGTTGGATCAAACTGATCGTATCTTACTCATTTCAGGGCCAAATGCCGGTGGGAAATCGGTCTGCCTCAAAACGGTTGGCCTTTTACAATATATGGTACAATGCGGGATTCCCATCCCGGTTCAGGTGGATAGCCGGACCGGATTATTTAGCGCCATTTTCATGGATATCGGGGATGACCAATCATTGGATAACGACTTAAGCACATACAGTTCCCATCTTTACAATATGAAGTTTTTTGTAAGGAATTGTTCTCCCGCTTCCCTGGTGCTGATCGATGAATTCGGAACTGGTACCGAACCCATGCTTGGAGGAGCAATTGCTGAATCGATTCTGAACAAAATCAATGAATTAGGTACGTTTGGAGTAATTACCACCCATTATACCAATCTGAAACATTTTGCTTCTTCCGCACCTGGTATCGCCAATGGTGCCATGATGTACGATTCGCATAAAATGGAGCCTCTCTTTCAGCTCCAAAGCGGGGAGCCCGGCAGTTCCTTTGCCTTTGAGATTGCCCGAAAGATTGGCCTGCCGGAAGAGATCCTCCAGGACGCCACGAATAAAATCGGGGTAGACCACATCGATTTTGACAAACACCTTCGGGATATTGTCCGGGATAAACGATACTGGGAGAGCAAACGGCAGAAGATCAGGCAGGAGGAAAAAAGACTCGAAGAGTTATCCCTTAATTATGAAACAGGTGTTGCCGAGACAAAAAAGCTACGCAAGGAGATCCTTGATCGGGCAAAGCGCGAAGCGGAAGAGATCGTTTCGGGAGCCAACCGCATTATTGAGCGGACGATCCGGGATATCAAGGAGGCTGATGCCGAAAAGGAACGCACTCAGGAAGCCCGTCAGAAGCTTGAAGAGTTTAAGGCTGAGATTTCCCGGAAAGGAGAGGAGGATGACCGGATACTTCAGAAAATGGAGAAATTAAAACGGCAAAAGGTTCTGCGCAGCGAGCAACCCCCTAAAGTGGAAGAGAAGAAAAAGGAGGTGGTCGTTCCCCGAAAAGCACCTGCAGAAATTGCAGTCGGCGGATGGGTTCGGTTAGCGGGACAGGATACCATTGGCGAAGTTCTCGAAATTAAATCCAATAAGATTACCGTTGCATTAGGAAATCTCCGCTCGGTAGTGAACCGCAGCAAATTGGAGCCTGTTTCTCACACCGAGGTTAAACGGACAAGAGTGGAAAATAATACGATAGGCCGCATTAATCAGGAGATTGGTGAACGAAAACTTGTTTTTAAACCAAATATTGATGTCCGTGGCCTGCGCGCTGAGGAAGCCTTGCAGAAAATCAGGGAGTTTGTGGATGAGGCAATTATGGTTGATGTGAATGAACTACGTATATTGCACGGAAAAGGGAATGGTATTTTGCGCGAGCTGATTCAGAACTATCTGAGGTCGGAACCGGCTGTCAAAAACTGCCGCGATGAACATGTTCAGTTTGGAGGTTCAGGGATCACCATTGTGGAGCTGGGGTAGGAATGAATGAGGGAGGGACGGAGAAACTGAGGGATGGAGAGACTGCGAGCGGGATCATTAAGGGTAGGGAAAAATCAAAACCAGTAGTTTTCATTTAAAACGAATAATAGTTTTCATTTAAAATGGAAACTATCCTAGTTGTACTCATAATCAATGATTTTCAACTACTTCCAACCACTATCCATTAAATTGCCAATTCCGAGTCCGACTTCAAGTCAGGCCCGGAATCACATAAAATGAGAATTAATGCTGTCCAAAATCTTTGAAGGCTTAAAATTTTGATTATTACATAGTTTACCTTAAATTTACTGATGTAAAATCATTAATCCATTACATTATGAAAAAGCTTTTGTTTATCATCATCCTGATGACTGGTATCGTTTTTAACTCATGCACACCGTCAAATTCCCAACTTACCGAATTACAAAAAAACGCAATCGAAAAACAAATCCTGGAACAATGGAAGAAAATCGGGTCGTGTGTCGAAAAGGCTGATGCTGCAGGTTTTGCTGCCTATTTAAGCACCAATGAATTTATTGCCATGTATTCTGAAGGGAAACCTTTTCTGTCCAGGGGAGAATACAGTGATAGTGTAAAGGTTTGGTTCAGTGCTCGTAAAAGCACGGAATTACAGCAGCCAACCGTCAGGGTGACTGTTTTGAATGAGAACCTGGTTCTTTTGGATCAAAAATCTGTTTTCAGGCTCAATCTTAAGAATGACCAGGTAGTTCGTTGTAACCACGCAGTTTCATTTATCTTTAAAAAGGAAGACTCAGTATGGAAGATCATCCATGGTCATGAATCCTGGAATAACATTTAATTCACGATTTTCATCTCCTTCAATAAATATCCGGCTCCGGCAAATTTGTCGATAATAAAAAGGGCATACCTCACATCCAACGCGATATTGCGGCAATGTTCCGGATCATAAACCAGGTCACTCATCGTCCCTTCCCAGCAGCGATCGAAGTTAACTCCAATCATTTGGCCCTGAGCATTTAATACCGGACTTCCCGAGTTTCCTCCCGTGGTTTGATTCGATGCACAAAAGCCAACCGGAACTTCCCCCGACTCATTCATATAGGGGCCGAAATCATGGGTATTGTAGAGATTTCGCAGCTTCCCCGGGACGGTATAATCGGGTATCCCGGAATTCTCTTTTTCCATAATCCCCTTTAATGTTGAAATAGAGTTAAATACTACTCCATCGGCAGGTTCATAACCTTCCACCCTGCCATATGCAATCCGCAGGGTCAGGTTCGCATCGGCCATCATCCTTTTCCCGGAATTCATTTCCATCAGCGCTTCAGTATATTTTTTCTGAACTGCTACAATCGACGCGGTTACAGATTTGTAGGTGGGTTCAATATTTGCCCGGTAATGGTGACTGATTGCTTTATAGAGGGAATAGACCGGATCCTTTTGCAATTTCCGGATCGCCTTTGAATCAAAATGTGTGATTAATTGATTGATTTTTAAACTGTCAGCCAGAATGGACTTCAGATAAATCCTGCTGATAAATTTATCAGTTTCAATTTGAGGAATCAGTTTTACCAGTTCTTCAGGCATGTATTTTGGATCGACATTCTTGACATAAATTTTCAAAAGCTCCGACCAGACCTTCTGGTCGGTTGTCTGGTCATAATCCTTATAATAACTTGTCAGATAATCCTTTAATCTCTTCAGCTCGATGGAGAGCTTATCCTTGTCAGTGACCGGTTCAACAGATTCCACCCTTGCTGCAAGCGTGAATATATCTGAACCGTACTTAATACATTCGGTAAAATAGTCGTTGGTAGCCTGGTAGGGGAGGAGTTCCTGATAAAGCTTAGCGAAATCGGATTCAATAGAACCAAAATTTTGCTGACGAACCGGGTCTGCGGCGATCCACTTTTGAAATTCAGCCTCCGCGGCCTTCTTTAAATTGATGGCATCAAGCCGCTTGAGCCCTTTCACTTCGCCCTGCCATTTTTTCCAGGCATTTGCTGCCGATACATATTTATTGGCATACTGTATCCTTATGTTAGGATCAGTTTTCATCTGATCTGCCCAAATATTCAACTTAGCTGTCCTGACTGCTACTTTGGACGGATCGCTTTGATTCATAATCAGATCTACCCCCTGGGATGGGAGATTTCGCTGTGTGGTTCCGGGATAGCCAAAGACCATGGTAAAATCACCCTCCCTGCACCCCTTCAAATTGATCGGAAAGAATTTTTTGGGATGGTAAGGGACATTGTTCGGAGAGTAAGAGGCCGGTTTATTGTTCTTCCCGGCATAGATCCTGAAAAGCGAAAAGTCACCGGTATGACGCGGCCATATCCAGTTGTCTGTATCCCCGCCAAATTTGCCGATCGAAACCGGAGGCGCGCCCACTAAACGGATATCCTTAAAAACTTCGTAGATATAGATAAAATATTGATTTCCATTGAATAATGGTTTAATGTCGGCCGAATAGCCTGTTCCTGCGAGGTACTCTTTTTTAATTTTATCAAAGTTCTGCCTGGTGGTATCGATCCCGGCTGTCAGATCCGGTTTTCCGTTTACCTGTTTAATAAGCTTTGAGGTAATATCTTCCATTTTCACAAGGAACTGAACAGTAAGGCCCGGATTGGAGAGCTCTTCTGACCGGTTCATAGCCCAGAAGCCGTCTGTAAGGAGATCGTGTGCCACCGAGCTATGTTTCTGAATCTGGCTGAAGCCGCAATGATGATTGGTAATCAGTAACCCGTCAGCGGAGATGACCCCGCCCGTACATCCGCTTCCGAAAAGAACGACTGCATCTTTAAGACTGGCGTGATTCACACTGTAAACATCTTCTGCCGATAGCTTAAACCCCATTTGAGCCATCTCTTCGATATTGTATTTCTGCAGCAGTGTGGGAATCCACATCCCCTCCTTGGCGCTCACCCAAAAGGATGTAACCATTAGTCCGGTTAAAATGAATAGTTGTCTTAACATATTAATATAGTTATGATTATTAATCGTCTTATTATTTTAATATTGCACTTTTCACTTTGAATTTTGCATTTAAATCGAATTATTCTTTTTTTGATTTTAGAATTTTCGCAGCTCTTCGTATAATCGTTGAACCGGCAGTCCCATAACATTAAAATAAGAGCCTTCGATTCGTGTAATGGCAATATAGCCAATCCACTCCTGAACCCCATACGACCCGGCTTTATCGTAGGGTCGGTAATTCCGGAGGTAATAATCGATCTCCTCATCCGATAAATCCTTGAAATAGACGTCTGTAGTTGCCGAAAAGGTGACTTGTTTATCCCTGGTGGTGAGGCAAACCCCCGTGATCACCACATGTTTTTTTCCCGATAATTGTCTCAGCATCTCAACGGCATGCTCATAATCATTTGGTTTGCCCAGAACGGTCCCTTCAATCCAGACAATAGTGTCGGCGGTAATGACCAGCGCATCATGGCTCAGCTCTTCGGCAAAGGGTTCTGCTTTCAGCTTGGCAAGATAGGCCGGAATCTCCTCCATGGGTAAGCCCTCAGGGAAAATCTCATCTACATCGTGGATAACCACCTCAAAAGGGATATCCAATCCTTCAAGCAGTTGTCTGCGCCGGGGCGATTTTGAAGCGAGTATTATTTTATAATCGTTAAGCATTAAAACAATTCCCAGTTCATGGTTTCACAATCGATCCACTTTCCCTGAGCCCGGAGTACCTGTTCAAGTACATCGCGAACGCATCCCTGACCACCGTCCTTATCTGAAATATAGTGGGAGATCGCTTTGATTTCGGGTGATGCATCCCTGGGGCACACCGGAACTCCAACGGCCATCATTACAGGATAGTCCGGCAGATCATCACCCATATACATCACCTCATCGGCGTGAAAATTATGTTTTTCGAGGAAATCCATTAAGCAGGGGAGTTTTTTAAGGGAGCCGGTGTACAGGTCTTTTATCCCGATTTTTTCACACCGTTTAATCACATCGATTGTTTTTCCACCTGTAATCACGCAGACCGGGTAACCAGTCCTGATTGCATACATCAGGGCAAATCCGTCCTTCAGGTTTGAGGTTCTTACCGTATCCCCTTCAGCCGTGAGCACCTGGGTTGCGGCTGAAATAACGCCATCTATATCAAATACAAATGCTTTAACTTTTAACAATTCTTCTTTAAAAAATGCCATTCTTACAAATTATGTGTGTGAATTATTCGTTGGCTGACCTGCCTGTAAAGGTTCTGCAAATCAGGGTGTCCTGAAAGCATCTCAAGGTGCTTTTCCATGATGCTCCCATCGTTTCGGATCGCCGGTCCAGTTTGGGATGATTTTGGCGTTTGATTCACCGCCTTCTGTGCGGTTTCCAGAATAAGGGGTTTTAGAATGTCGAAGCTAATCCCTTTTTCATCGGTTAACTCTTTGGCTATGGCATAAAAATGGTTTACAAAATTGCATGCAAAAACAGCCGCAAGGTGAATCTGCTGCCGTTGCCCGGAATCAATATGTATGACATTTTTTGAGATTGACAAAGCAAGTTGGTTCAGAATCTCCAGATTTTGGGGATTGCTGGCCTCTATGCAAACCGGCACCTGACCGAAATCAACCTTCCGGTCGATGGTAAAGGTCTGAAAGGGGTAGAAAACACCGAAATTCCTGCAATACCGGTTAAGAAGATCCATGGGAATACTACCCGCAGTGTGTGCTACTAATTTATTTCCCCACTGGTATCTGGCCAGCAGGGGCGCAATGGCCTGGTCACTGATGGCTATGATGTAAATGTCTGCATCTGAGACCAGTGAATCAATCTCTGTGGTATAGGATGAATTGAGTGTGGTACCCAGTTTTGCCGCGCTTTTTGATGTTCGCGACCACACCTGCACAACCTGATGTCCCTTTTCTGCAAGAGCCGTTCCGAGTTGAGTAGCAAGGTTTCCCGCTCCAATCAAACAAATTCTCATCTGCAACGATTTTTTTTTGCAAAATTATCTTTTAATGGATACAAAATCGAAACATCTGTTCATCATCATTCGAAGATTTGAAAAATAAATTTAAATTTGCTCCCCAAATTAATGATGTAAAAATAATCTTAAATTAATACTTAAATTATGACCAAGTACGTTTACACGTTCGGAAATGGACAGGCTGAAGGCGGAGCAGGGATGAAAAATCTCCTTGGAGGTAAAGGTGCCAACCTCGCAGAGATGAACCTGATTGGCGTTCCGGTTCCTCCGGGATTTACAATTACCACCGAAGTTTGTACGATCTTTGTTGAAAAGGGCAGAACCGCAGCTTTTGATTTGATCACTGCCGAAGTTAGAAATGCAGTTGCCATCGTTGAGGAACTCACCAACACGAAATTCGGTTCGAAAGAAAACCCATGCCTGCTCTCTGTCCGTTCAGGTGCAAGGGCCTCTATGCCAGGGATGATGGACACCATCCTCAATCTTGGTTTAAATGATCTTGCCGTTGAAGGAATTGCAAAAAAATCGGGAAATGAGCGCTTTGCATGGGATTCATACCGCCGCTTCGTTCAGATGTACGGAGATGTTGTACTGGGACTAAAACCACATAGCAAAGAAGATATCGATCCTTTCGAAGAAATCATTGAAGGGCTAAAAGAAGAACGCGGAATCCATCAGGATACAGATTTTACGGTTGCCGACCTCAAACAGCTGGTTTCCCGTTTTAAACAGGCCGTTTTAGCCAAAACAGGTAAGGAATTTCCTTCCGATCCATGGGAACAATTATGGGGTTCAGTGGGAGCCGTTTTCGAAAGCTGGATGAACGACCGTGCAATTTACTACCGGAAACTTCATGGCATCCCTGTTGAATGGGGAACAGCGGTTAATGTCCAGGCCATGGTCTTTGGAAACATGGGGAACAACTCCGCTACCGGTGTTGCCTTTACACGCGACGCATCTACAGGAGAAGATATTTTCAACGGCGAGTACCTGATTAATGCGCAGGGAGAAGATGTTGTTGCAGGTATCCGCACTCCTCAGGAAATTACACTCGAAGGTTCACACCGCTGGGCTGCATTGCAAAATGTTACCGAAGAGGAACGCGCCTCAAAATTCCCTTCACTCGAAGAATCGATGCCTGTTGCCTATGCCGAATTAATGGTGATTCAGCAGAAGCTTGAAAATCATTACCACGATATGCAGGATATCGAATTTACCATCCAGGATGGCAAACTTTGGCTGTTGCAGACCCGTAACGGGAAACGCACCGGCGCTGCGATGGTAAAGATGGCTGTTGATATGCTTGCGGAAGGCTTTATTGATGAAAAGACCGCTTTGATGCGTGTTGAACCAAATAAACTGGATGAATTGCTCCACCCGGTTTTTGAAACTGAAGCGTTGTTGTCTGCCAAGGTTATTGCCAAAGGGTTACCCGCTTCGCCGGGCGCCGCTACGGGTCAGATCGTTTTCTTTGCAGACGAAGCCGGCAAATTCGAAAATTCGATCCTGGTCCGGATTGAAACATCTCCTGAAGATCTCGAAGGGATGGTTATTGCCCGCGGAATTCTTACCGCTCGTGGCGGTATGACTTCACACGCGGCAGTTGTAGCCCGCGGAATGGGTAAATGCTGTGTCTCGGGTGCCGGGTCCATGCAGATCGACTACAAAACAAGAACCTGTAAGGCAAGTGGCACCATCTATAAAGAGGGTGACTGGATTTCATTGAATGGTTCAACAGGCGAAGTTTATGAAGGAAAGGTTAAAACTCAGGAAGCCGCATTAAGCAGTGATTTTGCTAAATTGATGGAGCTTTCCGATAAATATACCCGCATGAAGGTGCGTACCAATGCCGATACCCCAAAAGATGCCGCTATTGCCCGTCAGTTTGGTGCAAAAGGGATTGGACTTTGCCGTACGGAACATATGTTCTTTGAAGGTGAACGGATCAAGGCAATGCGTGAAATGATTCTTTCTTCTGACGAAAAGGGACGTAAACTGGCTTTGGCTAAATTATTGCCTTATCAACGTTCAGATTTCGAAGGAATTTTTGAGGCAATGGCAGGATACGGAGTGACTGTTCGTCTGCTCGATCCACCGTTACACGAATTTGTTCCTCACCAGCAAGCTACCCAAAAAGAACTCGCCGATGAGATGGGAATCTCTATCGATCAGATTCGCATTAAAGTGGCTGAACTCGAAGAGTTCAATCCGATGTTGGGTCACCGCGGTTGCCGCCTTGGGATCACCTATCCTGAAATCACCGAGATGCAGGCGCGCGCCATCATTGAGGCTGCAATGAATCTGAAGGCCAAGGGTGTTGATGCCCGTCCTGAAATCATGGTCCCTTTGATCGGTACTGTTGCCGAATTCAAAAACCAGGCTGACATTATCAATACCACCGCAGAAAAGGTATTTGTAGAGCGTGGCGACAGGATCGAGTATCTTGTCGGAACAATGATTGAAGTTCCCCGCGCGGCGCTGACTGCTGAAGGAATTGCCAAAGAGGCTCAATTCTTCTCTTTCGGAACCAATGACCTTACCCAGATGACCATGGGCTTCTCACGCGATGACGCCGGTAAATTCTTACCTGCATATCTCGACAAGGGAATTCTGAAACAGGATCCTTTCCAGGTTTTGGATCGTCATGGTGTTGGCCAGTTGATCGAGATGGCAGTTGCCAAAGGACGTTCAACCCGTCCTGATATTAAACTGGGTATTTGCGGCGAACATGGCGGCGAACCAAGCTCAGTTGAATTTTGCGATGGAGCGGGTCTTGACTATGTAAGTTGTTCCCCATTCAGGGTGCCGATTGCCCGTCTGGCTGCAGCACAGGCAAATCTGAATAAAAAATAGGTTCATTTATGCGGTCAAGAAAAAAATAAGTGCTGAGGACCGATTTATTTTATGATAATTTGAATATGCAGGGACAAGGCATCGCCTTGCCCCTGCATATAATTGATATTGAAAGGGTTTATTCCCAAAGATTGGGGATGGCTTGTCCCTTTTGACATAATTTTATCCATTTCCCGTTTTTATTTGATTGTCGCTTTGGGATTAATAGCACGGATACCAGAAAGCAATAACAAAATATTCGCAACCTGGATAATTAAAATTGGATAAATCCAATTTTTAGTTTGATCATAAGTAAAACCCATCAAAACTGGCCCTGTTGCCGCAAGTAAATACCCGAAAGACTGTGACATCCCTGATAGTTTGGCAACCTTTAGCGGATCAGAAGATTTTTCACTGATTATCATGTAGGCTAAACTAATACTTCCACCCGTAGATAAACTAAATATAGCGATAGAAAGTACAAGTAATCCCGTTTGATGAAAAAGGATCAACCCCAAAAATCCGATTAGGTTCATAACAGCAATAATGGCAATGCTAATCCACTTTCTCTTTAGTTTTGATGCCAATATCGGCAAAAAAAACGTAAATGGCAGTCCCACTATCTGAACAAGCAATAACATAAACCCAGCCATCTGTATACTCATACCCTTATTTAGGAGAATAGTTGGCAACCAGGCAATGACACAATAAAAAATGAGTGATTGAAAACCCATGAAAAGGGTAACATGCCAAGCAATTGCTGATTTCCAAATAGATTTGTCCTGCATCTTGTCCTGTTTGACAACCTCAATCCTCTCTTTGCGCTTCAATTGAGGAATCCATACTATCAAAGCAAGAATTGGTAATATTCCCCAAATTAGTAATGTTTTTCTCCATCCAAGACCTGCCCCAACTGCCAAAGGGACACTTAACCCTGAAGCCAGTCCAGCCACAGCGGCCATTGATGTGGAATATATGCTGGTCAGAAATCCTACTTTGCCCGGGAAATCAGATTTAATAATACTCGGTATTAGCACATTAATAACAGTAATCCCAATACCAATAATCAATGTTCCCAAATACAGAATGTAAACATTTTCCGTATATCGGATAAACATTCCCATTACGATTAAGATCAATGCTACAAATAACATTTTTCTATTTCCCCACCAGGAAGTCATAGCGGAAACAAAAGAAGAAAACAACGCAAAAGCCAATAATGGGATCGTAGTTATAATCCCCGTTGCCAAATTGTTAATTCTCAAATCCTGTTGAATCAAGTGGATTATTGGCCCTGCTGAAGTAATAGCAGGCCGCATGTTAAACGAAAGAAAAATAATCCCAGTAAATAGAACAATACGATCTTTCACTGTTTGTGTCATTGTGATTTTTTATATGTTTATAAGATAATTGAATGGGGATTTATATTGAAATGATTCATTACAGGAGAAAAATACTAAGGACAAATGGCGATTTTGGTCAGGGAAGAATAGTATTTGTTAGTTGTTCATTTTTTTGCAGGTCAACCTGTCCATTCTTTCGAATGCCATTCCAACGTTTGAAGCGCACACTCTCAATGTCGAAAATATCCAGCATTTTCCCAACCAACTGATTTGTTGCATCATTGATTGTTACAGGTAGGTTGTAATAACTAATCATAGGCGGCATAATGATTGCACCCATTTGCGATAACTCGTACATATTCCGTAAATGAATTGTACTCAATGGTGTTTCGCGTGTAACTAAAAGCAGTTTTCTTCGCTCTTTCAAGGTTACATCGGCAGCCCGGTGGATCAGATTGCCGCTGTATCCATTGTTGACAGCAGCCAATGTTTTCATGGAACAAGGCACAATGATCATTCCATCGGTTTTAAACGTTCCACTGGATATTCTTGCGCCCAAATCATTTATATTATGTACAAAATCAGCCATTCCTTCCACTTCAGCAACAGCTAATTTTGTTTCTTGTTCGATAGTTATTCTGGCGCTTTCAGAAATTACCAAATGAGTTTCAATTTGGGCATTATCAGTTAATGCCTGCAATAAGGAGATTGCCAACGGGGCTCCACTCGCTCCACTTATCCCTATTACTAATATGGTTTTATCTTTCATACGTAAATATTTGTTTTTTAAAGGCCAGATGGAATAGCCATGTTAATATTTTCATTCCGGTTGGTGATTTCTCGACCATGGCTGTTTCATGGTTACATTTATTCAAAATCGGTCAGAAACATAAAATTTCATTCATAGACTAATAGAACAAACCGGATAAAAAAAAGCCATATATCATTCAAGTTTTTTGCTTCCCCCCAAACAGAGGGACTTGAATGATATACGAGCTTTTCCGTTAGATAAACTTTAACCTTTATCAGAACTATTTATGCAATAACTGCTTATCTAAGAATTTAAAAACCAGGTCAATATTTGCTGGTTCTTCAAATTGGGGTCCCCCGTGTTTTGCACCTTCCAACAGTTTTATTGAAACTTTTTCTTGTCCTAACACATTTACCAGTTTTGCGTAAAACTCTTTTGATTGCTGAGTTGGCACAGTTCCATCTTTAGTCCCGTGCTCTATAAAGAATGGAGGGCCATCAGGTGTAATATACGTTTCCGGGTTTGCAGCCTTTACAATATCTGGTATTTCAGAGATTTTTTTGCCCAGCACTTTACTTTCAGGAGAATCTGCATCACTATGGTTTGGTGTGCCATTTCCTGTTTCACGGAACTGCTCATCCATTTTCAAGAAATTTGTTGGCCCAAACCAGTCAACTACCGCTTGTACCCGACTTGAATAGGCTGCATTGCCAAGTGATAAATCTTCAAGTTCTTTAACATCACCACTTGTTCCGGCCAGGGAAGATAAATTTCCACCAGCAGAGCCACCCCAGATAGCAATTTTATCAGGATCAAAATGATATTTTTCAGCATTTGCCCTAATCCAGCGAATGGCTGCTTTAACATCATTTATATTGGCTGGAAATTTTGCTTCACCACTCATCCGATAATTAACGCTTACTACAGCATAACCTCTTTTAACACCTTCCAACATCGGTTTAACCTGTCCATCACGCTTATCCCCAAACATGAATGCCCCACCATGAACAGAGACTATTACAGGCACTTTATCAGTGGCTCCTTCAGGTAGATAAACATCGAGTTTCTGGGCAGGCGAAAGTTTCGCATAAGAAATATTTAAATGCTTGTTTTTAATATAAGATACATCTGTCGATGGCGGTTTAAAACCCTTAGGCATACCACCCGGAGGAGGCCCCATAGGGTGATCTCCAGGCCCACCAAAGTCCTGAGCATGCAAAACAGAGCAATTTAAAATTACTAATCCTAATAGGATTTTAAAAAAATCACGTTTCATATTCATTTTTTAAGGATAAATTAAAAGATTTATAAAAAATCTGGAAGAAATTTTTTTGGATCAACTTCCATAAATTCAGAACGTTTAAATTTTTGCTTTAAGTTATACGGAACTGTACAGTCAAAAACAGTTTTACAACTTATTCCATTGTAGCTGTTCTTCGGATTATATTCCGGCGATTGTGAGGGGTCGAGCGGGTGACACCGAACCCCGGGAATAAAAACTGTATCTAAGTCTCCCTGAAAACGAGTATTCATGGCCCATAAAACATCATTCATATCAAAAGGATCGACATCTTCATCTACCAAAATAATGTGTTTTAGTTCCGGGAAAGCAGTGAAAGCAATTATAGCTGCCTGTCTCTGTCTTCCTTCATCGCTCGGTTCACTTTTTTTGAACTGAATGATGGCCATATACTTTCCTCCGCCCGAGGAAGTCATATATACATTTTGCAGTCGACCCGGTATGGAGCGCTCAACCATATCAATAATGCTTGCTTCAGTCGGGATTCCCGTCATGCTGACATGCTCCTCGCTGGGACCAATACAGGTTTGCATAATTGGATTTTTACGGTGCGTAACAGCTTTTACTTTAATAACCGGGCAATCCGGACAAGCTTCACCGGTATAGCCGGGAAACTCGGGCATGGAAAAGCCAGTCAGCGAATTCTTGTCTTCTCTTACTGTCAGACCTGGCAGTATCTCTCCTTCAATCACATATTCGGCATTGGCAATAGCCTTCTCGTTTATACTTACACATTGGACCAATTCAACCGCCCTGTTTCGTAGGGCTCCGGCAATTGACAGCTCATTAAACCCTAAGGGGGTAGTTGGGGGTTCAAAGCAAGTTGCAATTTCGATGGCCGGATCAACGCCTATACTAATAGAAATGGGCAACGGAATACCTAGTTCGTTGGCTCTTTTAGCCATTGCCCCAATGTGCCGAATCCCAGGCGTAAAAAAAACAGATAACTCATCTTTACCCTGTATACAAAGCCGGTGAATAGTAATATCAGATTCCCCGGTATCGGGATGTGACGCATAGCACATTCCCAACGTTATATACGGGCCTGCATCCATCGGTGTGTTGGTCGGAGCGGGAACCAGCTTATACAAATCAAAACCTTTGTCCGTTGCCAAATGTACGACCTCCTGGCATTGCGCTTTTTCTCTGGGTACTTCAATCGGTTGAATTGGTTTATTAACTGATTCCCTGAGTGCAAAGCCAAGCTTTTCAGGCCGAATGCCCAGCAACTTTCCTACCCGTTGGCGGCTCGACAGAAGACCGATAAGGATTTCAGCATCAGGATGTCCTTTGATATTCTTGAAAAGTAAAGCCGGACCTGTTTTTGTGGGCCTCATTACTGTACCTCCAGCACCAACATATCGGTAAACACCAGCAAGTTCTGCATGTGGATCAACTTCAATTTCAGTCTCTAGGAGTTCATTGGGTTGAGTTCTTAAAAATCTTAGAGATGAACGTAAATCGTTAGTATACATGTAAATAGCTTTCTGATATGTGATTTTATGTGCTTAACTTTTGCACTAAATTAATTCGTTAAACGCTCCCGGAAGACAAATCCTTCAAAGAACTCAGGCATTAGTTAGAACTTAATTTGTGCTGTGAAATTGAACGTTAATGGTCGAAGATAATTACCCGTCATCGGAATTCCACCACTGGTAGCGGCCAATGCGTTGACTTGCGATTTTGTCATAAATTCTGAACCTCCTACACTTCCATTTAATCCAAGTTGATTGAAGATGTTTTCCACGTTACAACCTAAACTTAAAACCTTATTTAAATGCCAGTCAACACCTCCGAATGTTTCCCAATGAGGTTGAAAAATAATAGAGTTCATAATACTTCCATTGGTTTCACTATAATAACGGAAAGATGCCCAAATACGCATTTTTGCTTTATCTATCCTGTAACTTGGATCCAATTCTAAGGTCCAGTTGGGAACGCCTACTACTGTATTCCCACTATAAGAAAATACTTTGGTATTTCCTGCTCCTAAAGGATTATTTGCAGAGCCGCCAAATGTATTGTCATTTAACGTAACATTAAAATTTTCATATTTAGGGCTCATGTATTGAACTAAAGCATGCAAATCCATTCCTTTTATCCCCGGATGCAACAACATGTCCACCGTGCCGCCTAAAGTTCTGATCCCGTATTGTTCCAATATATTTGCTGAAGCGCCATTGTAAGAAGTACTTACGCTTTGCAGTATTTGAGGTTTATTAATAGCGGTAACTACAGCAACAAGTTCCACAATAGGACTATTATAGAATACGCCTATACGGCCAAAGTCCACTTGTTGAGGTTTTACTTGTTTCGCGGTTGGTTGCTGTGAAGCGCTCGCCCCAAATACACTCATATTACTTCCTGTTGAGGCATAAGAAAACTCCCCTAACAGACCGAAGTTTTTAGTTAAATTGTAATTCACATGAAAAGCTAATGCAGGTAATGTATATTGGTGATTGAAGGGCTTTAGGGTTGCAGATACATGATTACCCTGCATATCTATAGCTGATTGACCTAAATAAGATCCCGGATCCAAATTATAGGGGAGACAATTTCCTCCAATATTTACATAATCTAAACGAATACCTCCGTCAATTTTCAAATTGGGAAGCGCCTGCCATGTATCTTGAATATAGGCGGCTACTCTGTTTTCATGCCCCTTGAAATAACTGCCAGCCACATTATACAAATAAAATGCATTGTACGCCATCGGATTGATATTTGTTACATCTACAGGACTTCCTCCTGAGGCCATTTGGGTATATAACAGTTTCTGATTCTGATCAATTGATGTGTTATAAAAGGAAGAACTAATTTCATGCTCTTCATTATGGAAAATATTTTCAATTCCGATCAACCATTTGTTTTTATTCTGTTCTTTACTTAATTCAGCTCTCAACATAACATCATTGATGGAAGCGTGTTGCAAAATGCTTAACCACTGTTCATTATATCTTCCGGTATAAGGCGTACCAGTATTATCTGAATAATATTTGGTCATACTTGGTGCATTATTAAGATCAGAAGTTTGTGTGCAAATTTGCAATGGTACGCTGGCGCTTGGCACATAATTATCACGCCCACTTACTTTTAGTTTCAAATCATTTTTAAAATTATAATGAAGTAACAGCTGTATATTATGGGAATAATTTTCTGCAACATTTTGCATGGTCGTATTTACAACCTCACCAGTTTTAACGTCTTTGTAGCTTAAAGTTCCCAATGGATTCCCGAAAAATCCGTTACCCCACGACATATTATCAATATGTGATAAACCCTTTCCACTTCCGTTATAAAGGAAAGGTGATATAGATGTTACAGGGAATAGATCATCTGTATAGGCATACCGATAGGTTAATGAAACATCCCCTTTATTGTGGGCAAATAGTTTAGTCAAACTGGCACGGTACATTTGTAAGCGATTATTCATACTATTATACGGAATTTTAAAATACCCAGGATCAAAATTTTGATAAGTACTGATGGCATAATACCAGCCTTTATCGATTGGGGATGACAGTGAAAAATCAAATTGCTGTTTGCCATAAGCATTTGAGCGGTAGTTCAATATTCCCGAAAAATCTTTAGGTGCACATGGAGGACCTGGATTGGCAGGATCAAAAGCCGGTGTAATCCCATTTTGTAAAAAAGAATTAGTGCCATATCCTACACGGCCATAAGCAAGTAATGTTTCCGTTAAACTCATAAGGTAAACATTCGCATAGGCCCCATCTCCTGGTCGCCAAACTGATTGTGGCCCCTGTGGCATATTAGCATAAACTACCGGAATGTCATTTTCTGCAACCAAAAAATCGCCAGGGTCGGTAACAGGCAGACCTATCATGATTTGACGAGGCGCCTGGAATGTACTTGCATTGAGTAATTCATGCCTGTTGGCTTCTTCATTCATTTTCCCCTTAATTTTCGCAGAGTCTTTGGGGTTGATCACTGTTTTCATATTCTGCACAAATTGGTCAGAACTTTTAATATCCTGGGCATTCAATGTAAAGATTGCCCCAAATAATAGACAAATTAGAACTAATTTTTTAGACATAATGTTAAAATTTAAATTTTTGTTGTTTTTAGTTATTCTGATTTTTTTACCGTATTTAAAGTGAAGTCATTCGTAAATTCAATCATATATCATCTCTATTCTTTCAAAACATTGTCAAGAAAATTAAATGCTTTTGTAAAATTTTCAGCAGTAAAGAAGGAGGGATCTGCATGTATTGAACCTTGAAGTATTTCAAAACTGACTTTATTGGCACCAATTTGTGCTTTCAACGCATTAGCCAGATCGATGGACTGCACAGTCGGAATATTTTGGTCGATATTACCATGTTCGATGAAAAAATAGGGGGCTGTTTTAGTATCCATAGACCCGATATAGGTTTTGGGATTTGCTTTCTCCGTAAACATTACATCTTTTTTTACATTTTGACCTATATAAAGGCTTTCAGGAGAAGTATCGCTCAAAACAGAACCAAAAGGGGTATGAATTCCAGAAGCCTGAAACTGCTCATCAAACTTTGTAAAGTCACAGGGGCCAAACCAGTCTACTACCGCTTGTACAGCTGAACTGAATTCTAAATTTTCTGTAACATCGCCATTCAAATTTTTTACATTACCTGTTGTTCCCAACATGGCTGCCAAATTACCGCCGGCACTATTGCCCCATGCTACAATTTTATCGGCATTAAAATTGTACTTTTGGGCATTTGCCTTTACAAATCGGACCGCGGCTTTCACATCATTAACGGCCCTTGGAAAACGGGCTTCCCCCGACATTCTGTAATTGACACTCACTACAGCATATCCATGACCAACACCTGCATTAATAATTGCAATGTCATAAGGAGTCCTGGAATCTCCCATCATAAAAGCACCGCCATGTATGTCTATAATTACCGGGAACGGCCCCTGACCGTCATTGGGCAGGTAAATATCTGCTTTTTGAGTTTTGGATAGTGTACTATAAGGAACTTCCAGATATTTAGTCCTAATGTGCGAAGTTGTAGCAGGGCCAGCCAACACCGGTATCTCATTTTTGGGAAGTTTATGACCTTTAGGTGGCACTAAGGAAAAAATGCCAGAACCAAGGGATGTTACGGGTTCTAATTGTGGAATGATATTCCTTTGCTGGCCTTTTGAAACAAAAGAAAATATCAAAATAGCTATCATTATAATTACTATGTTTTTTTTCATATCAACCAATAAATTATATATGATTACTTGCTCACTCCTAATTACTTTAGATTTAAGACTGCATCTAAGAATTTAAATGCTTTTGTAAAATTCTCAGGAGTAAAGAATGCGGGGTCTCCATGTCTGGCACCGTTAAGTATTTCAATACTGACTTTGTCCGCACCAATTTGTGCCTTTAAGGTATTGGCCAGATTTTTAGACTGTACCGTAGGGATATTCTGATCGGCGCTACCATGTTCAATAAAAAAATAAGGAGCTGTTTTAGTATCCATTTTACCGATATATGTTTCAGGATTGGCCTTCCCGGCAAACGCCGGAACGTCATTAACACTTTTTCCTATATATAAACTTTCGGGCGAATCAGGACTAAATACAGAGCCAAAAGGAGTATGGATACCGGATGCTTTGAACTGGTCATCGTATTTTAAAAAATCGCAAGGGCCAAACCAATCGATCACGGCTTGTACAGATGAACTATACGCTAAATTTTCAGTATTGTCTCCATTCAGATTATCCACATTACCAGTTGTTCCTAACATTGCAGCAAGATTGCCACCAGCACTTCCGCCCCAGGCAACAATTTTATTAGGATTGAAATTATACTTTGCAGCATTTGCCCTTACGAAGCGAACGGCAGCTTTTACATCGTTAACAGCCCTCGGAAAACGAGCTTCTCCTGACAGTCTGTAATTGATACTGACAACAGCATAACCATGATTTTCACAAGCATTTATAATATCTCCTTCAAAATGTGTCCTTGAATTGCCTACCATAAATGCACCGCCATGTATATCAATAACTACAGGGAATGGCCCTTTACCTTCATTAGGCAGATAAATATCCAATGTTTGTGTTTTAGACACTGAACCATAAGAAATACCAAGATATTGCGTATTAATGGATGAAGTATTCGCGGTGTCCGGTCCCATGGCAGGCATCTTATCCATGGCAGGCATCTTATCCATGGCAGGCATGTGGCCTTTGGGGGGAGACATAGAAAAAATTCCTGAACCCTGTGAAACAATAGGTTCTAATTGAGGAACCGCAATGGTTGTTTGTGCATTGATTGCACATGAAATAGAAAGAAATAGTATTGATAAAATAGCGATGCCTGGCATCTTATTAATCAATAAGTTATATAGTTTTTGAGAGATGAATTCTGTGTTCTCAGCTGGTACTTGAATAATCTTGTAATCAACATTATTCCGTATGCCATATCCATTAAGCGCCATTAATAATTTCCCGTTCTTTTTCATGATTTTATTAGTATTTGTATTGCGAATTATCAAAAAAGTATTGGCAACAAAGATAAAGTTCGCAAAAACGGGGTAAAAGGTAAAATTCTTCCTTTTAATGGTATTTTTCTGCCAATGGAGTAAATATGTACTTATTTGCCCTGGCAATTCGTGAGTTATCTTAAGGATTTAAACGCTATGGGATGAGATCGTGTGTTACGTATAAAGATTTAAACTCAATGGGCGTTTGACCTGTGCTTTTCTTGAAGTATTTGATAAAATTGGTAGCTTCGTCAAAGCCCAGCTCAAACCCAATCTCTTTCACAGTTAATTGACTGTGAGTTAAAAACCTTTTGGCTTCCAATAAAACTCGCGCATCTATCATATCCTTTGGTAATTTACCTAAAACCTGTTTAGTTGCCTGACCTAATTTTTTCTCAGTAATTGATAATTGCGGGGCATATTTTACAACAGATTTATTATTCTTAAATTGATGCTCTAATAAATCAGTAAACATCATCACTACAGATACATACCCAGGGACAAAAGTTGTGGGCAGAGGATGCTTTGTCATTTTCTCTCTTTGTGCAATTAATAACAAATTTTGCACTAAATTTTTGAGAATGTAATGTTTATTGAATACGTCGGATTGGTTAATTTCCATTTGAAGACCATCGACAAGTAACTGAAACTTCTGATAGACTGATCGGTCCAGTTGAAGAACATTTCTATTGAAAAAATCATTAAACAATAAAGAATTCCGAATAAACTGCATGTCAAAATCAGTGATATTGAAAAACTCTTCTGTAAAAATCAATTCATAACCTTGATACTTTTCTAATGCATCAAATTGATGAACTTGTCCTTTCCCGACAAATAATAACGAATATGGTTGTAATGCGATGGATTGAAAATCGACCCTATGAACCGGATAACATTCTTCCAGAAGAAAAACATGATAAAAGTTGGTTCTATGTGGAGTAAATAAATGTGGTTTATTCTCTTTTAATAAAGAAGACGGCAATATCTGCAAATCTATTTCTAGTTTTGAGTCTTTACTAAAATGAAAATACGTTTTTATGTCATTAAGATCAATCATAAGTAATAGTCAGAATATAGGGTTTGATTTGTTGCAGGAATTATTCAGCTCATTCGATAAGCGTTCTTTGAGTTGTTCCCCTCAAAATAAAGCAACACATTTTTTATATTTCTGCTGTGGAGCTGAAGTTGTTTTGTGATCACTTCTTCATGCCCTTTTAACCGAATATTGATCCCTTTCGCAGGTAAATTATGAAGAAAATCTACTCCACTCACAGACAAGTCATCACTCCATCGCCCTATGGTTCTGCGACTTGTCATAAAAACTTCCGAAAGGTTCGGAATCCTTTGTTTTTGACGGATTAAAAGCAGGCAGTGTCTGAGTTTTCCGGGCCTGTTATGGAGGGCACTCTTGTAAAGCGCTCCAAGTGGTTCTATTTTCACTGTTTTGAGTGTTACATTTCTCATAATGAGACAAATATATAACTATTATTTAATATCGAGGAACAAGTTCAGCATAATATTATTCTTTTTTACTTATGTATTTAAAAGACTCCTCTCCTTGACGACTACTAATTGTTGATTTAATTCCGGATTGAATAAACTGAAGTCGGGATTATCTATGTTAAACTCCGCTCCCCAAAGGATCGGGGCAAACGAGGGAAATCTTCAGACTAATTCAACGACCTGTATTCAACAAGCGTATAACCCGTTTCATTTTTAAACATACGGCTAAAATGTTGTGGATGCTTAAACCCCAGTTCATAGGCAATCTCACTGATTGTTTTGCTGGTATCAAACATCCGCTCTTTGGCAATATCCATTAATCTCAACTGCAGATGTTCCTGTGCCGATTTTCCGGTCTCCTTTTTTATTAAGTCGCCAAAATAGTTTGGGGACAAATGTAATTGGTCCGCAAAATACTTTACAGTGGGTAGGCCAACAGTTTGGGGTATTTCAGACTGAAAATAGTTGTCGAGCAAGTTCTCGAATTTTACCAATATATCTTTATTTACATTTCCCCGGGTGATAAACTGACGGTCGTAAAAGCGCATACAATAGTTGAGAAGTAATTCTATATTGTTTGTAATTAGGGTTTTACTGTGCTTGTCGATCGACTGCTTTAGCTCGTAATCAATTTTATTCAGGCAATCAATCACAATTTGCCTCTCCTTTTCCGATAAGTGGAGCGCTTCATAAACCTTTTCTCCCCCTCGTTTGCAACGAGGGGGATAGGTGTTACAAACTACAGTCTGTTATCCCCTCGTTGCAAACGAGAGGGATAGGTGTCACAAACTACAGTCTGTTACCCCTTCGTTGCAAACGAGGGGGTAATGGCACTTATTAGTCAATCATCCACACCTGTTGCCAAAAGAGATACATCTGCCAAATCAATGAATAAGTGAATCACCCCAATGATTATTCGGTCAAAACTGGTTAAAAAACAGCGAATTAATTTTGTTTTGTTCATCGTATTTAAATTTATATTGATAAATTTGAGGTGGCTTTGCAGGTGCTGGCCGATTCATTCACAGGGCTGCAGAATTGCGGCAGGTTGTGGTTGCCGATCCAATTTAGTGTACCGTTTATTGAAAAGCTGAATGGTGTTTTAGAGATTAAGGATGATTAAGAATTAATTAATAAAATAATCCGCAATATCGTTTCGGATAGCCGGCAACCAGAGGAAGCAATAGGGAAGGGATGTTTCGGGTATAAATTAGTTACCAGTAACCCAAAAGGACATCACAACTAATAAGTTTCTCCATATTTAAAACTATCGAAAGACTTTAAAGAACTTTTGACCTAT
>Ga0364887_10409_pt1 | contig 22708 bp, 20 predicted proteins | sample ExccelJu500001D4_4_FD_206924 | JGI IMG/M metagenome (GOLD analysis project Ga0364887, IMG submission 206924) | Enriched cells from Trout Bog Lake Hypolimnion, Wisconsin, USA - BchlTB.July23.5000.01.D4 | ecosystem: Environmental > Aquatic > Freshwater > Lake > Hypolimnion/Profundal zone | place...
AAATAATAGAACAATGGGCCGATGAGGGTGCGCCCGAGGGGCCAAAGGATAAAATGCCGGCACTACCCGGGTACCCGGTTGGGTCGCTGGCGGGCACGCCGGATATGAGCATACCGGTGCAGCCCTATTTTCTGAAGGCCAACAGCAGCGATAAATTTCTGCTGGTAAAGGTGCCTTTTGAGCTGCCGGCCGATACTTTTGCCAGCCTGATAGAGTTTATACCCGGCAACCGGAATGTGGTGCACCATGTGAACGGGGATATGGTGAAGTATGAATTTGATAAGAAGAAAAATGTATTTGCCGACCTGCGGATTGTGAATATGGAGGAGGATACGGCATCGCTGAAGCAGGCTTTTGAAAAACTGGGCATACCTAACGATGACGGTACCTACCCGGTGCTGCGTAAGTCGGTAGTGAATTATCTGCCGGGGGCATATGGTCAAAGATACCCCGAGGGGGTGGGGGGGTATAGCCTGCCGCGCAAGGGGGTGTTTCTGCTGAATGATGTGCACTACGGGTTTACGAATAAGGATGACGTGCTGGATAGCTCGTATATCAATATCTTTTTCGCGAAAGGGCCTCCGAAGCGGCCTGTGCAGGAGTTTCAGATAGGCACTCTGAGTTCGTTTGGCACCGCGCCTGTGCTGCCCGACCTGGTAATACTGCCCAATACCGTGAAACCGGTGTACTGCAAATACACCATACCGGAGGATATAAGTGTACTGACTATAAACCCGCATATGCACCTGCTGGGCAAGAGTTTTAAGGCATATGTGATCACACCTGCAGGCGATACCATCAGGCTGATATCCATACCCCGGTGGGACTTCAACTGGCAGTATTTTTACACCTTCAGGAAGATGGTGAAGATACCAGGGGGCAGCACGATGATAGCGGAGGGGGTATATGACAACACCAGGCAGAACCTGAATAATCCGTTCAGTCCGCCGCAGCTGGTGCAGGAGGTGCAGGGGAGTATGCGGGCCAGGGATGAGATGTTTCAGTTTATAGTAACCTATGTGCCGTATAAGCCGGGAGATGAAAATATAAGCCTGGAAACACCAGGCACTACGCGATAAAAAATAGGTACCATGTAAAGTGGTGTATACAATAGCCGGATAGCAGCCAATATGTTTTAGACCAGTCACTTATTTTCTTTACCCATGGCATGATTTTTATTGTGGTTTATTACAGCACAACATTCTTAATCTAAAAACTGGTTTTATGAAAAAGAGATTTTTGGCCGGCATAATGCTTATGCTGCTTATGAATTTGAGTTCATGTTATGTTGAAGTAGTTGGCGGACATCGCCATCACCATATGTGGTGGTACCGGCATCACCATCATATGGAGCATCATATGGATCACCGCTGATGAGGGTAACAGAAAAAGGGGAAATTGCTATGCGCTTATCCGTTGGGTAAGCGCATAGCTATTAGTGCGTGACTTGTGGCTGTGATTGAGTTTGTATTAGGGCCGCAGCCATTGTTTCGATTGGGTATACCATTGATCAATGAACATTAGCAAATCTTTTAAATTTCATACCCGTTTTTTAAAATACTTTTACAAAAAATCATGAATATGAGAACCACACTTCTGGCTATGGCCACACTATTTATTACGCTTGCTCCGGCTGCAGTAAATGCACAGCAGGCGCAGCTGAACCCGGGAGCTAAACTGCCTGCAGAGGGAGTGGTGCTGAGAAATGCACACGGCAAGCCTACTTCGCTAAAAGAGGCAGCAAAAGAGAATGGATTGCTGGTTATGTTCTCCTGCAACACCTGCCCGTTTGTAATCAAGAATCAGGGTATGACAAAGAAGACCATGGAGTATGCCACTGCCCACAAAATAGGGATGGTGATCATCAACTCGAATGAGGCCCAGCGCAGCGATGCTGATGGTTTTGATGCAATGAAAGCCTATGCAAATACCCAGCAATATACGGTACCGTACCTGGTAGACGAAAATTCGAAACTGGCTGATCTGTTCGGAGCCAATCATACGCCTGAAGTGTTTTTGTTCAACAACCAGGGCATTTTGGTTTATAAAGGGGCAATGAACGATAATCCGGGCAACCCTGCGGAGTATAAGAAGATGTTTATAGAAGAGGCGATCAATAATATGATAGCCGGCAAGCCTGTTGATCCGGCCACTACCAAATCGGTAGGATGCAGTATCAAGAGAAGGGCATAGGGGAGCTGATGAAACTGTAGAATAATTTTTTTACAATCATTAGATTGTAGAAATAATTTGTAAAAGCAACAACAGATGGCATCTGGCTGTTGCTTTTTGTTTTATTTGGAGTTACATTTATAAAAAACAATCTTATGAAACATCCAATCATTTTCAGAAGTGCATTTACCTTTGTTTTATTAATGGCAGGGATTGCCACATTCGGGCAGAGTAATAACGGCGCCGTATGGAAAAAAACGGTTTACCGGACTATAGATCTTACCGAGAAAGAAACGAAGAAAAAATCAAATCTTAAGGATGCTTCTGCTACCAGCCATCTTGCTGAAATTATGTATAATGCTGCTATGATGGATAAGATGCATGCCTACTGGACTTATGATAATAACCTGACCCATATGCTGACCACTCAGGAAGTGCATGAATTATTCGGCGGAGGTAAGCCGGATACCATAAGTGTAACCGATCCGGTAACCAATATTGAAACTATAAGGGTAGTGAGAAGAGATCCGGATCTGGAGTCTTTTCAGAAATTCAGGTTGCTGGAAGAATGGACACATAATACTGCAACAGGTAAAACAGATATACAGATTATTGGTGTAGCCCCTGTAAAGGAAGTGTATGGCACAGATGGCAGGTATAGAGGTGAGCAGGTTTTGATGTGGGTAAAGTATGCCGATGCATTGCCATCCATAGCAAAATACGATGGGCTACATCCTACCAATACGTTTGCCATGCATATCTGGGATGATTATTTTATGAGCGACGTGAAGCCCAAGGAGGCGAAATGACGAAAGGCGGCTGCCAGAACATGTAAATCTGAAGAAATTAGCCAAATACATATAAACTAAAACCTATCAACCCAGCCAAATAGCGCCACCCACACTATCGCGGCTGGCACCGGTTACGCTGCTCAGCACATTTACCTCTTCGCGCCAACGCAATGTGCCGATCAGGGCCATTACCAGGGCTTCTTTAAATTTGATCACATCGGGTTCTGGCACTACCACTTTTACTTTAAGCGGTGCCAGGGTTTGCTCCAGCTGCATGATGAGGAAGGTATTAAGCGCGCCGCCACCTGTGGCCAGTAAAGTAGCCGCTTCTTTGCCATGAGGAAATAGTTTTACTGCCGCTGCTACCTGCTCGGCTATATGCCGGCAAACTGTATTCAACTGGTCGTAGTTGTTGTGGCTGCTCTCATAGAGCTTTGGGAAAACAATTTCCATAGCTGCTTCATTGCTGAGGGACTTTGGTGGCGGGATTTTATAGTATCTGTCATCATTCAGATCATCTAAAACATCATAGAGCAGGCAGCCAAGTGCGGCAAGGCTTCCGCCATCGTCATACAGTACCCCCTCCCGGAGGGCAAGGGCATTTAATACCTGGTTGGCAGGGCATACATCGAATGCAATGGTGTTGCCATTTTCCGGGGATTGGATTGTGATATTGGCAATGCCACCTATATTAAGCAGATAATCGTAACTGCCGAAAAGCAGCCTGTCTCCTATCGGCACAATAGGCGCACCCTGTCCACCAAGGGCTATATCCATCGATCGCAGGTCGTTAATTACCGGCAGCCCTGTAGTAGCGGCAATTGCAGCGCCATCGCCTATCTGGCAGGTGGTACTGTTTTCAGGTTCGTGAAAAACTGTATGTCCATGAGAAGCGATAAAATGAACGCTATGACCCAGGTTGTATTTGTTTATAAAATCATTGATGTGGTCTCCTAGATATTTGCCATAGCGTGTATTCAGTTTCAGGAATTCAGCCGTTCTCAGTTCTGTGGCCCGCCTGAGTTCATTGATCCATTTATCAGAATAAACAAGGCAATCGGCGTGAATGATTTTGTAGCTCCAGTTGCCTCTTACTTCTTCCAGTTGCACATAGGCAATATCCAGCCCGTCCAGCGAACTCCCTGACATCAGTCCGATTACTTTATAAACCATGATGTAAAAGTAGTAATTGGGAATTTACTTTCGGGTAATCCGGATCAGTCAAATTTAAAATGATATTCCAAACTACCGGTATTTAAGTAAAGTCGCTCCATTCCTCTTCCATCCAGGTTTTCATTTTGGTATCGGTGAAGTCTATTCTTATGGGTACTATTGATACATAACCATCTTTGAGGGCTTCTGCATCGGTGCCGGGATGCTTGTCCATATTCACAAATTTTCCGGTCATCCAGTAGTAGTCTTTTCCGCGGGGATCAACCCTATGGTCGAATTCTTCAGCCCATTTGGCATATGCCTGCCGGCATATCTTCATGCCTTTATACTGACTCAACGTACCTTTAGGGATATTTACATTCAGGAGTATATGCTCCGGCATAGGTTTTGCGAGCATTCTCTGGGCGAGCTCATTTGCTACTTTACCTGCCATACTGAAATCGGCATCAAAGCGGTAATCCAATAAAGAGAGCCCTATGGATGGCACGCCCTCTATGGCTGCTTCCATTGCAGCGCTCATAGTGCCGGAATAGATAACATTGATAGAATGATTGGCGCCATGATTGATACCACTCAGGCAAAGGTCTGGCTTGGCATGCAGTATTTTATCGCGGGCCAGTTTCACACAGTCGGCAGGGGTGCCGCTGCATTGCCATGATTCTAAGCCGGGGAAAACATCTACTTTATCAAGCCTGAGCGGGTCGCCTATGGTAATAGCATGGCCCATGCCCGATTGCGGACTATCGGGAGCCAAAACAATTATTTTGCCCAAATCTCTGACAGAATCAACCAGGGCCCTAATGCCTGGGGAATTGATGCCATCATCGTTAGTAATGAGAATAACCGGTCTTTGCATAAGCAAATATAACAACACCTCCCGTGATGGAAGGTGTTATTATATTGTAATGCAAGAGTCAATTTAATAATGACGCTGCTATTTAACCAGCTTCTCTACTCAATAACCGGCACAAAAGGCATAGACATCATGGCCTTGCCGTTTATTTTGCGCAGGTCCTGTATCTTCTGATACCAGGTATAGCCCTGATCTCCTATTTCCTGCTTCATCGCGGCTTTAATCTCTGCACTGGCTGATGATTTATTTACTCCAAGTTTTTTGAGCAGGGCTTCAAATTTGTCTACCGGTTCGGGATAGGTAACTACTTTATAGTCTTTAACACCTGCCATAACAGCGGCACAGGCAATGGCTTTATCAATGCCACCTATATTATCTACCAGTCCTCTTGCTTTTGCATCTGTGCCGGTCCAGACACGTCCCTGGGCTATACTATCTACAAAAGCAGGCTCCAGGCGGCGGCCTCTGGCCACGTGGTTTTTGAACAGGGTATATACAGTGTCTATTGAATTTTGCATACGCCTGCCTTCTTCAGCAGTCATGGGTCGGGTTGAAGTGGGGAAATCGGCATATGGGGCATTTTTTACTTCATCGAATACAATACCCAGTTTATTTTTTGCCAGCTTATCCATACTGAACATCATACCAAATACGCCAATGCTGCCGGTAATGGTATTGGGCAATGCAAAAATACTATCGGCCAAGCTGGAAATATAATAACCTCCGGAAGCCGCATAGTCGCCCATAGATACAATGAGGTGTTTCTTTTGCCTGAGCAATTCCAGTTCGCGCAATATCACTTCAGATGCCAGCGCGCTTCCGCCGGGTGAATTGACGCGGAGCACAACCGCTTTTATCGAAGAATCTTTTGCCACCTTTCTAATGGCATCACAAAAATCTTTAGAAGCAATCTGGTATTCTTCAGTTTCCTCACCATCTACAATATCTCCCTCAGCAATAAGTACGGCAATTTTTTGCTGCTGTACTTAACATCGTTTTTATGCGAAAATGCATAATCATTGATGTTGATATACTTTACCTCTTCATCAGCTTTTTTGCCTGTTTTTGCTTTCATCCGGCTTTCTACTTCATCCCAGTAATTGAGGCTGGCTACCAGTTTGTATTTCACAGCATCGGCAGGGAACTGAATAGTGCCATCCTGTGCCAGCTGGTTAACGGCAGCATTATCGGTATGGGTATATTCGGCAGCGGCGCTCAGAAATTCGTTCCACATGCCACCCTGATACGCCCTTATCTGCTCCTTATTGGGCTCGCTCATTTTATCGGCTCTAAAGGGTTCTGTAGCGCTTTTAAATTTGCCTGCATAATAAATTTCAGGTTCCAGTTCCAGTTTTTCAAGAGTGCCCTTAAAGAAAGGCATAACTGTAGCGAAGCCTTTGAGCTCAATGCCTCCTGCCGGATTGAGGTAAATGCTATCAGCTACTGATGCCAGGAAGTAGGAACCCTGGGTGATATTTTCGCCATAAGCATAAATGAATTTACCTGAACTCTTAAAATCTTTCAGAGCCAACCGCAATTGCTGGCTGGTAGCCCATCCGTTGGCTGAAGGGGATAATTTGAGCAGGATACCTTTTATGCTTTCATCGGTTTTGGCATGGTCCAGCGCTTTCATTATTTCATAAAGGCCCGACTCGCTGCCGTTACCATCGCTGAGCATAGCCAGTGAATTGGTAGCGCCTTGTTCATGTATTTTTTTAGATACATCTATTACTATTACATTGCCGCTTTTCTTCTTATTTTCTTTATCCGAAAAGGCACTACCTATAGCAGCAAGACCAGCAATAAATAATCCGAAACAAACAATGCCTGCAATCACCATAGCCAGCAGCGAAGCAAAAAACATCTTAAAAAACTCTCTCATAATTTTACTTTTTATTTATTTGCAAATATACAGATGAGAGCCATAACTACTTGGGTGATTTTAAGGTTATTTTATTGTTCGTTTAAAAGTGAAGAAACCAGTCATTTAGAAATTAATTTATGGAAAAAGGAATTTAGGCGCGAATCAACGTAAACCCTACATTTGCCGGCAGATGAATACCGCATACCTCTCTTTAGGCAGCAATGAAGGCGACCGTGTTTTATGGATCAGTAATGCTATAGAACAGATAGGTAACATCTGTGGCCAGGTAATCAGGAAGTCTTCGTTGTATGAAACGGCGGCATGGGGTATAAATACCCAACCGGATTTTCTGAATATGGTTATTGCCATACAAACTACTCAGGCACCTCATGAATTGCTCAATTCTATACTAGCAATCGAAAAAGCATTAGGAAGGCACAGAGATCTAAAATGGGGGCCACGAATAATAGATATAGATATTTTATTTTTTGGCAATGCAGTAATGAATTTACCGGATCTGATAATACCACATCCATACTTGCAAATCCGGCGATTTACATTGATTCCCCTACAGGAGATAGCTGCAGATTTTAACCATCCGGTACTTAATAAGTCCATCAGTACTTTGTTATCAGAATGTCAAGACCCTCTTGAAGTACATTTGTTTCATCAGGGCAATTAACGAGCGCTTTTGTTAAACATAGTGTCAGATTTAATATGCGGTAACAAATTGTCGTGTAATCTATCAATTCAGATATTACGCATTATTAAATTTATTTTATAACAAAATAGTTGCAGATTAATTGAATTTTATCTACCTTAACTGTCGTAAATTCGCAATCTTCAAAAAAAGTAACGGGTTTTTCAACCACGAGCAACTTTTTATAAACTTTTAGTTAAACATATGGATATGCAAGCAGTTAGTAACGCTAATGCTAAATTGAATCTTAAGAAAGAACTGCAACAATATTTTGGTTTCGACACCTTTAAAGGTGAGCAGGAAAAGATAATCAGGAGTATACTTGATGGCAATGATACTTTTGTAATAATGCCTACAGGCGGCGGTAAATCATTATGTTATCAGTTGCCGGCATTGCTCAGTGAAGGGGTGGCAATAATTGTATCACCGCTTATTGCCCTGATGAAAAACCAGGTGGATCTGATAAGGGGCTACAGTACTCGCGACAATATTGCACACTTCCTCAACTCAACACTGAGCAAGGCACAGCAGAAAAAAGTGAAAACAGATCTTACCGATGGCCGCACAAAAATGCTGTATGTAGCTCCGGAAACACTAACCAAGCAAGAGAATATTTCCTTCTTTTCTGATCTGCCTATTTCATTTATCGCGGTAGATGAAGCACATTGTATTTCGGAATGGGGACATGACTTCAGGCCGGAATACCGCAAACTGAGGGATATGATCAATATGATCAATAAGGACCTTCCAATCATAGCTCTCACCGCAACTGCTACCCCTAAAGTTCAGGACGATATTGTAAAAAACCTGGAGCTGCAGGAGCCTAATATATTCATTGATTCCTTCAACAGGGCAAATCTTTATTACGAAATTGTACCTAAAGTAAGTAAGGATGGCACTTTGAAAAGCATTGTAAAGTTCATTAATACTATGAGGGGCAAGAGTGGTATTATCTATACCCTCAACCGTAAAACAACTGAAGAACTGGCCAACACACTGCAGGCAAACGGTATTACCGCAGTGGCTTACCATGCAGGCCTTGAGGGGCCGCTGAGAAGCCAGAGGCAGGATCAGTTTCTGATGGAAAAAGTGGATGTAATTGTTGCTACTATCGCCTTCGGAATGGGTATTGATAAGCCTGATGTGCGCTTTGTAATTCATTATAATGTGCCAAAATCGCTGGAGAATTACTACCAGGAAACCGGCAGGGCAGGGCGCGATGGCATGGAAGGCAAATGCCTGCTTTACTACTCTCACAAAGATGTGCAGAAGCTGGAACACCTGATGCGCGACAAGCCGCTGAGTGAACGGGAAATGGGCGGACAGCTGATATCTGAAACGCTGGCTTATGTGGAAAGCGGCGTTTGCCGGCGCAAATTATTGTTGCATTACTTCGGTGAAGAATATACACAGGAAAATTGCGGCAGTTGCGACAACTGCAGGAATCCTAAAGAAAAACTGGAGGTAAAAGACAGTGTGAAAATAACACTGGATGCCATTATAGAGCTGGATGAGCGTTTCGGGATTGATTATGTGGTAAATATTATTCTGGGCAGGGCTAACCCTCAGATACATACTTTCAGGCATGAAAAGCTGAAATCATTCGGCAAAGGCCTGGTGATGCAGATGGATTCGAATTTCTGGAATTCACTGATCCGCCAGATGATGCTGGAGGGCATGATCCGTAAGGATATTGAAGAATATGGATTGCTGAAAATAACTGAGAAGGGGCATAAATTCCTTAAGAAGCCTTATTCCATTATGGTTGCGCTGAATCATCAGTATGAAGATGCAACAGCCGATGATGATGAAACGGTAGTAGGCTCAGGCGGGCCGGCTACAACCGATCCGGTACTTTTTGAATTGCTTAAAGACCTGCGCAAGCAGGTGGCACGGGAAAAGAACCTGCCCCCATTTGTAATATTCCTCGAAAACTCGCTGGAGGATATGGCAACCAACTATCCGACCACGCTTCCGGAACTGGAAAAAATTCAAGGCGTTAGTAAGGGTAAAGCCATCAGATACGGAAGGAAATTTGTGGACCTGATTGCAAAATATGTTGAAGAGAACGACATTACAAAACCAGATGATTTTGTAATGAAGAGCGTAGTGAACAAGAGCGGCATGAAGGTATTTATCATTCAGAATATAGATAAGAAAATACCGCTTGAGACCATTGCTAAAAATAAGGGCCTTACGCTGCCAGATCTGCTGGTGGAGATGGAAACGATAGTCGCCAGCGGAACACGGCTTAACCTGGATTACTGCCTGGAGCAGGAACTTGATGATGATGAACAGGAAGACATCTTTGATTATTTCCGCAATAGCCACGATGATGATATGGACAGTGCCTTTGAAGAGTTTAAAGACCGCGATGTAAGCGTTGAGCACCTCAAAATGATGCGCATCAAGTTTATGAGCGAGTATGCGAATTAATAATTGATTAATTCAGATCCTGATAATGAGGTATAAAAAAATCAGTATTTACAAATCATTTGCGGAACAGGCCTCCGCTGAAGCAGCCAGTATTGCCCGGCAATCGCCAGCAGAGCGCATCAGAGAAACTGTGGATTTGATTTTGCGGGTTTATAATACTTCAAGGGAGCAATTAAACAACAGGGAAAAAAGTAATCGTATTAACATAATACAATACAAATGAACCTGTTCATTGATATCCACCAGCTATGGATTAAAAACTTAATTTCGGCTAACGTTGATTTTATTATTATTGGTGGATATTCTGTTATTTTTCATGGCTACAAACGCACAACAGGAGATATAGATATCTGGCTGAAACCCGATAACAGCAACAAAGAAAGGTTGCTTGGTGTTTTAAGACAGTTTAATTATGCTGAAGAGGATATACTGGAGATAGCGGCTTTGGATTTCAATGACCGTCTTGTCTTCAGTATTGATGAAGCCCCCGAAAAAATTGACTTTCTTACTTACATAAATCTTGTAAATTATGATGATGCCGATAAAAATAAAATAATGGCTGAAGTGGATGGTATGCATATACCATTTTTGCACCTGAACGATTTGGTACTTTCAAAAATGAATACAGGCAGGCCTAAAGACATAGCAGATATTGATATGCTGCAGCAGGTTGAAAAGAAGAGAAATAACCCACATTAAGATAGATCATAACATTGGCAGGGGCAACTGTGGGGCATTATTAATTTTATTTTAAAAAGCTCCTCATTATATTTTTGTGGTCCTGAAACTATTTTATTGAGTTGAGTCCTAATACAAATCGAAACTCATGAGAGGTGATAAAGTGCGACCTTAAAATTTAATATAGCCTTTTCTCCCTTTCTCAACTTTGAAAAATTACCTTTGCTTTTCTCAAAGCGCATCCAGCAATTTAATGAGGCTTGTTTCTATTTTTTGTTTAGTTTTCTTTTCAGGTGCTTTATATGCCCAGGATAATTATGAGATACAGGTTTATGGCGCACCCACTATAGAGAAAGGGGCAACTATGGTGGAACTGCATAGCAACTTTACCTTTGGCGGCCAGCTATATAAGCAGGATGGTGTGCTGCCTACCCATAATATAGATCACGAAACCATTGAAATAACCCATGGCATCACCCCTTGGTTCGAAACCGGCTTTTATTTATTTAATGCTATCGGAACAGACAACCGCACTACTATTGTGGGCAGCCATATAAGGCCAAGGGTTGCTGCGCCTGAAAGCTGGCATCTGCCATTTGGCCTGAGTCTTTCAACAGAGTTTGGTTATCAGAAACCCGAGTACAGCACAGATGACTGGACCCTGGAGATAAGACCAATTATAGATAAAACCTGGAAGAAGTTTTATGCTGCCTTTAATGGTGCATTTGATAAATCTTTTGACGGATTGAACCAAAAATATGGTTTTGAATTTTCACCTAACCTTAAAGTAAGTTATAGTCTAAAAAAGGAGGTTGCCCTGGGTTTGGAATATTATGGCAGTGTGGGTGAACCCAGTATCCATCTTCCTTACCAGCAACAGCAGCACCAGTTATTTGTGGCTATAGATATAGACTGGTCGGCGGACTGGGAATTCAATGCCGGTTATGGCCTGGGCTTTACCAATGCTACTGATAATGATATTTTCAAGGTAATACTGGGGTATAAATTTCACGGACAGCATAAAAAAAGCAGCTCTGAACTGTTCAGAGCTGCCCGAAATTTTATTCATGTTAATTAAGTTAAGCCAGTGTTGCAACTACAGTAGTTTCGCAATTGTACAACTTGGTAACCAGGCAACCAGCCCTTGCTTCTTCGGCCAGTTCATTAAATTTTTCGGAGGTAATACCAGGTACTTTACCGGTAACTGACAATTCGCTTTTTGTGATTACGCCATTATCCAGTGTAATATCGCACCGGGTAGAGATCTGCTCGGGAGGAAAACCTGCTCCACCAAGAACAAAAGTAAACTTCATGGTGTAGCAGCCCGAATGTGCTGCAGCAATCAGTTCTTCAGGGTTAGTGCCGATACCTTCTTCAAAGCGGCTCTTCCATGAAAACTGTGTATTATTCAATACAGTACTCTGAGTTGACACAAGGCCGCTGCCTTCTTTGCCAGTACCATTCCAAACGGTGGTTGCGAAACGTTTCATAATTATATTTTATTTTAGGACGGCAAAGATAAGTGTAACTGGCTAAGGAATGAATGGGTTTATATTATATTGCTATCAACATTGGATATATTGTGGAGTCGTTAGTCGTAAGTAGTAAGTCGTAAGTAGTAAGTCGTTAGTCTAAAGTTCATATCCCTGATATCAGCGTATGTATTGATGATAACAATGCAAGTTACTATAGTTTGAGGCCTGCACCTGTAACATATGGTGCGTTATGTTTTTTCTCGTCCAGCGCCCTTCTTCTGAGCCTGAAGAATATAAACATGTTCATAAAATGCATGCAGCCCAGAATCAGTATTATGGCGCCCAGTTTCAGGCTGAGGATTTCTATTAGATCGCGGGCATTTTCAACACGGTCGGCAACTCTTAATGTGTATACGGCATAGCCTATGTTGATAAGATAAAAGCCCACGACCAGCAGATTATTAACCGCATCGGCCAGCTCTTTGTTGCCATGAAAAATATCGACCAGGAATATTTTGCCGTTTTTAAACAAGGTACGGGCTACCCAAACAGTTACTACTATAGTTATGGCTACATAGAGCCCATAAAGCAAAATGATGTTGTTCATAAAAATTGGTTTTTGAATATGTTTGAATATAGATTAAGTCGGGAAATCCTATGGCAGGGTGGGGAGTGGATAGTGAGCAACATAAAATGCGTTTTTAATTTTTTGGAATATTGATTTTACGTTTTGCAAATCGTCTGATATTTATAAACTCCTGAATAGTGAGAATGAAATACCATAAGGCAAAAGCAGGACTCAGATAAATGAGGCAAAAACCAAGTATTACACCAAAAACATTATTCAAAACAGAGAGGAAGATAAAAGCAATAAGCAATAGCAGAAGGAACTGATAATAACGACGTGTGGAATTTTGGAGTCTTTTGTCGAGAAAAAGGTTGGCGAGGCAACTGATTACCTGGTTTGACCCAACCAGGAAATAGAAGACTGACGCGCTTTCGAATTTAGTATCATAAGCAAAATACAATACTGAGAATAATATGGTCATTGCCTGAAGCACAAAATCCGTTGTTTTATAACTGAGTAATGTTTTCATAAAAAATGTTTTAAACAGGTATAATCAGATGGAAAGATTTTTGGTTAATTGGTAAGCACGTATTTTTTGCGGTTGGTATACCTTTGAACAGTACACATTTCTTCGTAGCAGATAAGGGCATACCATACAGCCCAGAAAGGACTGACAAACAACAAGGCTGCGGCCAGGTAAAGAATGATGGGTAGTAAAAACAATCCGGCTATCAGAAACACAAGTATAACTATTGCCAGCGTCCATTCATAATGTTTCCTTTTATCGCTCCTTAGTCTTGAGGGCAGACCAATATTAGCCAAACAACTCAAGATTTGAACACCTCCTACTATATAATAGGCAATGAACAAACAATAAATTCCATTAATAAAACACATAACAACAGGAATGAAAAGCGCTAGTGCCTGAATAAAGAGGTCGCCTTGTTTCAGATTCAGTAATGTTTTCATAAATAAAACTTTTTGAAGTGATGAAAATTTCAGAAATTATTGAAACTATTTTTGCTTTTAAAAACCGGTTGCCCGGTTTGATTTTATTTGATTGCTTTTTATCTATCTGAATAACTTAAGGAGCGTGCCTGCAAACCAGTGTTCATCCATTTTCACCAAGCCATCTACACCCTTACTGGCCTGGCCTGCAAACTTCTGTATATCGGTTATCACATCGGTAAATGCTTTTATCTCTTTATCATTTTTGTTGCCTTCAATATCTTTTAGCTGGTTCAGGGCATTGAGTATTGGTTCTACTTCTCTCCTTTTCCGTTCTTTGATAATTTTCATGGCCACTGTCCAGATATCTTTTTCGGCTGAGAAGAATTCTTTGCGCTCACCGGGTTTCAGCACTTTTTCAACAATTCCCCAATCCATTAGTTCGCGTACATTCATGTTGGTATTGCCCCGGCTTATCTGCAGGTCGGCCATAATTTCATCAGCGCTCAGTGGATCGGGAGAAACGAGGAGCAGGGCATGTATCTGGGCCATTGTGCGATTAATACCCCATTGTGTACCTAATATGCCCCATTGCTGTATAAATTGTAGCTTTGCTTCGTCCAGTTTCATGACTCAAAGGTAAAACATTATTTCCGAACTTTCAAAATTTACTGAAAATTAAATTTCAAAAATCTTACCCGGAGACACAAAGGCGCGGTTTAGGAAAAATCCTTTTTAAGCCCACAGTTACTTTAATTCCTTTTCAATCAGATCCAAATTGGTCGTTCCCGATTCCAAAATCGCAAAAACCGCCTTACCTTAGCAGATTATGCAAAAAATACTCATCGCCAATCGTGGCGAGATTGCAATGCGGGTGATGCGTACCGCTAAGGAAATGGGAATAAAGACAGTGGCTGTTTTTTCGGAAGCCGACAGGAATATGCCTTTTGTGCGTTATGCCGATGAGGCGGTTTGTATAGGCCCAGCGCTTTCTTCACAGTCGTACCTCCGAGCTGAAAAGATCATTGCAGCTGCTATAAAAACAGGGGCGCAGGGGATTCATCCGGGTTATGGTTTTCTGAGTGAGAATGCATCTTTTTCTAAGGCGGTTACTGATGCAGGATTAGTATTTATAGGGCCTTCTGCCCACTCCATAGAAATAATGGGGAGTAAAATAGGCGCCAAGCAGGCTGCAAAGAAATTTAATGTGCCCATGGTGCCCGGCACTGAAGAGCCAATAAGTGATATCAATGAAGCCCGTAGGATAGCTAATAATATTGGTTACCCTATACTGGTAAAAGCCTCAGCAGGGGGTGGTGGCAAGGGTATGAGGGTGGTAGAGAATGATGGTGAGTTTGAAGAGCAGATACGCACCGCCAAGAGTGAGGCGCTGAATGCATTCGGGAATGATGATGTTTTTATAGAGAAATATGTGGGTGCGCCCCGCCATATTGAAATACAACTGATGGGTGACCAGCACGGCAATTATTTGTACCTCTTTGAACGGGAATGCAGCATACAGCGCCGCCACCAGAAGCTGGTGGAGGAAGCGCCATCGAGTTGCCTGACGCCGGAGATAAGGAAACAGATGGGGGAGTGCGCTATAGCCGTGGCCCGCTCGTGCAACTACTATGGGGCAGGCACAGTAGAATTCCTGGTGGACCAGGACCTGAGTTTTTACTTCCTGGAAATGAATACCCGCCTGCAGGTGGAACATTGCGTTACTGAGATGATAACAGGTATTGACCTGGTGAAAGAGCAGATCAATGTGGCGCGGGGCAATAAACTGTCGTTTACTCAGGATGACCTGAAAATAACCGGCCACGCGATAGAACTGCGTGTATGTGCCGAAGACCCGCTAAACAACTTCCTGCCTGATACCGGCAGACTGGAAATATACCAGCCGCCCAAAGGCCCCGGTGTAAGGGTAGATGATGGTTATGAAGAAGGTATGGACATACCCATTTATTATGACCCCATGATTGCCAAGCTGATAGCCTATGCCGCTACGCGCGAGGAAGCCATAGAGCGCCTTTGCAGGGCTATAGATGAGTATTACATAAAGGGTATAAAAACGACACTGGCGTTTGGTAAATGGGCTGTTCGGAATGAACATTTCAGATCGGGGAATTTTGATACAAAATTTATTGATAAGTATTATAAGCCGGAATACCTGATAACTGATGAACGAGAAGCTGAAGAAGTGGCCGCACTTTTATCTGCCATTGTATGGGAGAAAAGTAAAAAAGCCGCTAATACTGCAACAACAGTTGCCCAGACCGGAGTGCGTAAATGGAAGATGAACCGGCAGTAATTATTTATCGATTTAAGTTTATATTGAATACAAACTGTTTTCTATAGTTATTATGCATAAATAATATATCAATAATTATCTACATTCATTTTGTTTAAGTTTTATATATGATAATATACAGTTAAGCCACAGTTATTGTAGCGTTAAACAGCCAAAAGACGCTTTTCGTCATAGAATTTTTGCGTTACAGTAGCGAACTTTATAGTACTAAATTTTAATGTTATGGCAACTGTAAGCGAATCAATCAATGCCGGCAACCAACTACCTGCGGAACACATTCATCACACTTCATGGTTTGGTAAAATCATAGAAAGGATTCAGGAACTGGATACCGAGTTTCCTTTATCTGGTGGAGAAGATGGTCATGTGCATTATATCAAGCACAGGCATACCGACCCAGTGGTAACTGAACCAGTTAAAAAACCAGAACCAGTGGTGAAGGCTAAACCTGAAAACGAATTGGGTCATCACCACACTTCCTGGTTCAGCAAGATCATTGAAAAGATCCAGGATCTTGATTCTGATTTCCCGCTTTCTGGCGGCGAGCATGTGCATCATTAATACAGCATCTGTTAGCTGCTGTGATTCAATATGCAAACTATATCCCTAAAGACAACTTTAGTGATCGGGGAAATATATAGCTTATAAATCAGTTACAGAAACCGGCTATGATGATAAGTATCATCTCTCAAAACCTGAGCGACTAACTAATTATTGACATAATCAGTGTTGTGTACAGAATAAAAGGAAAATGCCCGGTTACCAGGGATTATTCTATAGCCACATTATGCAATGATATTTCGCCATTGCCATCATTCCGGATTGAGCAAAAAAGCCCTTGGGTTATCCTAATGGCCATACTATAAAAGAATGCTGGCAGTGCCTTATAAACGCACAACCTGTGTATGCTTTTTATAAATGAAAACGAGTACAAGGTTTACAGGTTTTGGTTCTATTCATTTGGCCTTTGATCAGTGATTGAGCAGAGACGTTGCAGAGCAACCTACACATAATCAATAATATTTTGTACGTTACGAACACACGGCCGACCCATTCGCGTTAAAAACGCAAACAACTGGGCTTTTACGTCCTTATGCGCAGAGTCCATCAACTCAGGAACAAATTTTCAGGGATTGGTAGTTTTTGAGACTCTGCTGCGACAGTTAAATATCATGTATAAACCGAAAGTTTCAATGCTTTTTATCCTTATGGGTGTTTTTGTAGTCATTGGTTTATTATTGAAAAGAAGTTCGGACAGAACGCTTTTTAAATCAATTAATCAGAAAAAAGTCCGATCACCAACAAATTAATAATAAAATATTTATTTGCGTTGTTCAAAATGTTATTCCACTATCACCTTCTGCACTGATTTTTGGCCTGTGCCATCATTCCAGACTGCGAAATAAATGCCACGGGGGAGGGTGTGGATATCGAAAGAGGTAAGTGTAGTTGTGACTTGTTTTGTGGTTAATTGTTTGCCGGAAATGTCCTGAAGTGATAATGAGCCAATAGGCATAGGGGTTAAGACGGACAGTATACCAGTGGCTGGGTTAGGGTAGGTAGAGATACCATTTCCTGATGATAATACAGTATTTGATATTCCGGTAGCAGAGGCGAATTTCATTACAACAGCTTTATGTCCAAGGCTATAGTCTGAGTAACCTGCATACACTGACCCTGATGCATCGATAGCAATAGAAGTGGTTGAGGCAACTCCGGCAGAAAATGCAGCACTGCCAACTGCGGTCCAACTGGTTCCATTATATTTCATCACAGTAGCTTTATAGGCAAGGCCATTATCCTGGTATATTACATATGGTGTGCCAGTGCTGTTTATGGCAATGGAAGTGAACCAAGCTGCACCTGATGAGAATTCAGGGCTACCCACATAGACCCAACCTGTGCCATTGAACTTCATTACATCAGCTTTACCATTTTCAGCATCTCTGTAAACCACATAAGGTGTGTTACTTGCATCAATAGCGAGGTTGCCACCCCAGGCAGCACTATCTGAAAATCCTGCACTACCAACGTTAACCCAATTGGTTCCGTTAAATTTCATAACTGTTTCTTTCTGGTTATGGCCATAATCCATGTAAGCCACATAAGGTGCGCCTGTATTGTCGAGTGCAATAGATGTATAAACAGTATTACTATCAGAGAAACCTGCACTGCCGACCGGTACCCAGCTTGTGCCATTGAATTTCATTACTGTTGCTTTGCCATGATTGCCCCAATCGGTATAGGCCACATAGGGTGTGCCGGTGGCATCAATGGCTATTGTAGTACCCAGTGAAGGGCCTGCGGAGAAGCTGGGTGAGCCAATATTAACCCAACTGGAGCCATTGAATTTCATTACAGTTACGGGACCATCTACAGGACTCACAAATACCACATATGGTGTTCCGGAATGATCTATTGCAATAGAAGTAAATATAGCTGTATCGGCTGAGAAACCTGGCGTGCCAACATTTACCCAACTGGTACCATTATATTTCATCACAGTGGCTCTCAGATTATTTAATGAATCCCAGAAAACAATATAAGGAGTACCGGATGGGTCTATGGCAATTGATGTATAATCGGCTTGTGCCGCTGAAAATCCGGGGCTGCCAACCGAGGCCCAGGTTTGTGCATTTGTATGAGAACATGTGCCCATAATTAATAGCGCAAGAAACAGAAAAGAGCATCTCTTTAAAATAATTGTGTTAATCTTTTTCATACAAGTTGGTTGTTGAAATTATTTAAGTGCAAATACCGTGCCGGAATTTTTAAAAAACGGTATTTATTAATATAAAAAACGCCCCCCAATCCGGAGGCGCTTAAATTAAATTTCTCAAAATAAAAATCAATTCAATCCCTTACCATGGCAAGCCTTGTATTTCTTGCCACTGCCGCAGGGGCAGAGGTCGTTGCGGCCTATCTTGGGGCCAGATACTACCGGGGCGCGTTTTACGGGTGGTGCCGGGGTTTCGCCGGGCTCTGTATAGTAGTCTTCTTCGTTGGCGGCATAATCCTGACCACGTGCATCTACCTGTGCTTTGTTGATGCGCATCTTGCTCATATCGGTAGGTGGTTCGGGCCTGCGGGCTGCCTGCGGCGGGGCATCGTTGATGGGTATGCCTGAACGTAACAGGAAGGAGATAATGTTGCGGTTGGTCTCGAGCATCATTGCCTTAAACAATTTGAAGGCTTCGAACTTATAGATCAGCAGCGGGTCTTTCTGCTCGTAGGAAGCCATACGAACCGAGGTGCGGAGGTCGTCCATTGCGCGCAGGTGGTTTTTCCAGGCGTCATCTATCATAGCCAGAGTAATGTTCTTTTCCAGCGTCTGCACTACAGGCAGGGCTTGCTGTTCCAGAGCATCCCTGAGGTCTACATATATCTGCATACCCCTTATGCCATCGGTAAACGGAATAACAATATTTTCGATCTTGTCGCCATTATCCTTAAATATCTGTTCCAGGTTAGGGCTGATGTGCTCGCGCAATACCATCATTTTGCGGCTATAAAAATCTTTAACCTGGTGATAAATTATATTGCCTATAGTTACAGCGTCGGCTTTGGCCAGTTCGTCGGGTGTCATATCCGGCTCTACTATCAGGTGCCTGATCACTTCCAGCTTAAAGGCTTCGAGGTTCTTGGTCTGTACATATTCTTCGGAGAGTCCAACAGCTACTTCAAATATAGCATTATCCAGGTCGATGGCCAGGCGGTCGCCAAACAGGGCATGGCGGCGTCGTTTGTAGATTACATCGCGCTGGGCATTCATCACATCATCATACTCCAGCAGGTTTTTACGCATACCGAAGTTGTTCTCCTCCACTTTGCGCTGTGCGCGCTCTATGGATTTGGAGATCATGCTGTGTTGCAGTACCTCGCCATCTTTATGGCCCATTTTGTCCATGAGCGAGGCAATACGTTCGGAACCGAACAGGCGCATCAGGTCATCTTCCAATGAAACAAAGAACTGAGAGCTTCCGGGATCGCCCTGGCGGCCGGCACGGCCACGCAACTGACGGTCGACACGGCGGCTTTCGTGGCGCTCTGTACCTACAATGGCAAGGCCTCCGGCTTCTTTTACACCCGGGCCTAATTTAATATCCGTTCCACGGCCAGCCATGTTGGTGGCAATGGTAATAGCGCCAGCAAGGCCGGCCTCCTGTACTATCTGCGCCTCACGTGCGTGCTGCTTGGCGTTGAGTACATTGTGCGGTATTTTTTTCTGCTGCAGCATACGGCTCAGCAACTCTGATACTTCAACTGATGTAGTACCTACCAGCACAGGGCGGCCAATGGCGCGCATAGCTTCAATTTCATCAATGGCAGCCTTATATTTTTCGCGCTTGGTTTTATATACAAGGTCCTGCTGGTCTTTACGGGTTACGGGCAGATTGGTAGGTATGGAAACCACATCCAGTTTATAGATGGTCCAGAACTCACCAGCTTCTGTTTCGGCAGTACCGGTCATACCACAGAGCTTGTGGAACATGCGGAAGTAGTTCTGCAATGTTACCGTAGCAAAGGTTTGTGTAGCGGCTTCAACCTGTACGTTTTCCTTGGCTTCGATAGCCTGGTGCAAGCCATCGCTGTAGCGTCGGCCATCGAGGATACGGCCTGTCTGCTCATCTACAATTTTCACCTTACCTTCCATCACCACATATTCGATGTCTTTATCGAAAAGGGTATAAGCTTTCAGTAATTGCTGCACAGAATGGATACGATCGGCCTTGATAGCATAATCCTGAACCAGTGCATCTTTTTTCTGAATTTTTTCTTCAGGAGTCTGGCTTGTTTTTTCTATTTCAGCAATTTCGGAGCCAATATCGGGGAGTATAAAAAAGTTAGGGTCTTCGCCAGCACCTGTGATCAATGCAATACCTTTTTCGGTAAGGTCTACACTGTTGTTTTTTTCATCAATGGCGAAGTAAAGTTCGGCATCTACTTTAGGCATATTGCGTTGCTGCTCACCTATATAGTAGTTCTCGGACTTCTGCATGATCTGTTTGTTGCCTTCCTCGCTCAGGAATTTGATAAGGGCGCTGTTTTTAGGCAGGCCGCGGTAAGCGCGATATAAATGAAGACCACCGTTGTCTTTATCAATTTTGCCTTCAGCTATCATTTTTTTAGCTTCAGTGAGGCTTTGGTTAGTTATTCTTCTCTGGGCCTCCAGCAACTTTTCAATGCGTGGCTTTAGAATATGGAACTGCTGCTCATCGCCCTTTGGGATAGGGCCTGAAATGATGAGTGGCGTACGGGCATCATCAATCAATACACTATCTACCTCATCCACCATTGCGAAGTGGTGCTTGCGCTGCACCATTTCTTCGGGGTGGTGCACCATGTTATCTCGCAGGTAATCGAAACCGAATTCATTGTTGGTACCGTATGTGATATCAGCCAGGTAGGCGTTGCGGCGATCGGGTGAGTTGGGTTCGTGCTTATCAATACAATCGGTGGTCAGTCCCAGCCATTCAAACAGGGGGCCGTTCCACTCCTGGTCGCGCCGGGCCAGGTAGTCATTTACAGTAACAATGTGTACACCTTCGCCAGCCAGCGCATTGAGATATGCGGGCAGGGTAGACACCAGTGTTTTACCCTCACCGGTAGCCATTTCCGCTATCTTACCTTCGTGCAAAACAATTCCACCTATAAGCTGCACATCATAATGCAGCATGTTCCAGGTAACTTTGATACCGGCAGCATCCCATGTGTTGTTGTAGACAGATTTGTCGCCTTCGATACGGATATGCGCCTTTGTGGCAGCCAGGTCGCGGTCCAGGTCGGTAGCAGTGGCACTGATTTCGGTATTGTCTTTAAAGCGGTGTGCGGTTTCCTTTACAACTGCAAAAGCTTCAGGAAGAATTTCCCGGAGGATTTCCTCAATCTGCTCATCACGTTTTTTTACGAGCTTGTCTACATCGTTGTAAATGCCTTCACGAGCCTGAATATCGTCGGCATTACCCGATTCGGCTTCGGCTTTTTTATCAGCTATCTGGCTGTCTATATCCCTAAGGTGAGCATTTATCCTTGCCCTGAACTCCTGGGTTTTATTCCTGAGCTGGTCGTTGGAAAGTGATTGATACTGATCGTAAAAACGATTGATATCTGTTACGAGCGGTTGTATTTTTTTTACGTCTTTGTCAGACTTACTACCGCCAAATATTTTAGAAAGAAAACCTATCATTTTATAAGTTGAAAATTTAAAAATAAAATTATACAGACTTATGGTCTGCAATTAAACTCATACGATAACCCAACTCTATCAAAACCTGTGCAGAAGTTAAAAAACTGCCAGGTTGTCAAAAGGTGTGCGAAGTTACGGGAAAGGGGGGATTTAAGCAAGAATAAACGCTGGATGTATTTTATTATAAAATATTTTTATAAATTTGCATTTTTTAGTCTAATAATTTAAGCTTTATGGGGATTGTAATATCTATTTTGTTGCTATCTGGTTTGATGTTATGATTAACAAACAGCAATGTGATAAGCAAATAGCTGCATACATATGGTATTACCAGCTGGACCATCAAAACAGAACAGTTGCAGCACGTGAGTGCAGCGATGAGCAATTAATAACTGAAGGCTGGTTTGATAAGGCATTTCTGTTTAAAGCTTACAAAAAAAGCCACAATAGTCCAGTTGCGGTGTATATTTGGTTTAACGTAACAACGGGAAGCTATATAAGTGTTGCAGAAGATGAATTTAGGGATAAGCAAAAGCAGATCAACGGATA
>Ga0364887_10413_pt1 | contig 22251 bp, 15 predicted proteins | sample ExccelJu500001D4_4_FD_206924 | JGI IMG/M metagenome (GOLD analysis project Ga0364887, IMG submission 206924) | Enriched cells from Trout Bog Lake Hypolimnion, Wisconsin, USA - BchlTB.July23.5000.01.D4 | ecosystem: Environmental > Aquatic > Freshwater > Lake > Hypolimnion/Profundal zone | place...
AAGGAAGATGACGAAACAATTTCTATTCTTGAAATTCATGCAACGGGAACAGTAACGAAAAATCTTGAAGACGGTCAAACATTAAAAGTAAAATGGGACAAACCCTTTGAACCCTTTATTATCAAGAATAAAGGGGCTTACCGTTCTACCATTTCGAGAATAAATGTTCTTGACACCGTTAAAGAGGTATTCAAAAAGGACAAAATTCTTCTTACAGGAACGGAGATTCCTTTTTATTCAATCGATGAATTTAAGAAAGACTATCACTTATTTCCATGTTTTGTTTTTACAAAGGACCGGTGGGATGATTTTGGTTACAAAACTCAATACACTATCGAATATCATTTATCGTTGAAGGAGTCTGCTCAAATTGGAGAGGTAAAGATTTTGAATAAAGACCAAGAAGAGAGTTCATTACCCGATACATTTTATTCGTTGGATCAAAGCTTTTGTTCTTTGGGCCAAAGCAACAGATACTACATAAATCTTCGTGAACAATTGGATGTAGAAACTGCTGAATATTATCTTGATTCACTTAATGATTTAGCTGTAAATAGAGGATTGGTTAATTCCTTTGAAAATGAGAAAGGATTTAAAGTTTCACTATTAAGGAGTAGTGAAGCCCAAAAAGCATTACGAGAAGGGTATAAAGTTTATAAGGGCTTAGATATTGATAATGTGTTTCGTTTTACTTTTACAACTCAAATTGGTAATGCCACTGATAGGCATTCAATTAAGTTTGATTATTCTCAAGAGACGGAACTGCCTTATAGGATAAAAGTGCTTATTGGTAAAAATGGAACAGGCAAAACACAATATATTGCTCGCTTAGCGGCCACATTAAGTGGGTTTGATGAGCAGGGCGAGTTTTCTACCAAATATTTGCCACCGTTCAGTCGAGTTATTGCAGTATCATATAGTCTATTTGATAGGTTTCCAAGGCCGAAACATACAAAAACATATAGCTACTACTACTGTGGATTTCAAAGCGCTAAGGGATTTCTAACCGAAAATCAGATTCAAACACGAATAAAAAGCGCTTTAACTACATTGGAAAAGTCGGAGCGAATGCAATTGTTTGGAAAATATTTAGCAATAGTTCTATCTGATGAAATTGTTCTTGAAATTTTGGACGAAGATTTTGTGCAATTGAATTCCAAAGAGTTCGCCTTATATGATGAAAAAGGGTTTTCAAAATACAGCTCTGGGCAGATAATAATGATTCTGATTTTATCGGAAGTTTTGGCTTACATCACTGAAGAATCACTTTTGATATTTGATGAGCCAGAAACTCATTTGCACCCCAATAGCATTTCTCTTTTCATAAATGTCATTAACAGGATATTGAATAAATTTAATTCATACGCAATAATATCGACTCATTCCCCTCAGATAGTTCAGGAAATTCCTTCCAAGGATATTAAAATACTTGAGCGGTTAGAGAATACCCCCAGCGTTAGAGGGCTTGACATTGAAACTTTTGGTGAAAACTTAAATGTTATTACTGAGAGAATATTTCAAACTATCAGTCATGATGAATATTACCGGGAATTTCTGTTGAAATTTTCGAAGAACAAATCCTATGAAGAGATTGTGGATCTTTTCAAGGACAATAGTTTGCCTTTGAGCTTGAGCGCAAAAATTTATTTACAATCCCTCTATTGACCAGTGAAGAACCTAAGGCCATTAATACGGAAAATTAGTTATTGGGATAACATTGTAAACAATAAACAGTTGGCTTCGAGAACGCCATTGCAAGCAATTAGAACTGATGTTGTAAGGCGGTTCAATTCATATACTCAACGCACTAACCCAATTAGTTTAGAAGCAATCACACCCTCGCCTTTTGGAGCACCCAATGTCGTTTTGTTAGAAAGCTGCTATTCGAAATCTAACAGCCTGTCAATATTAAAAACGAGAATAAGAGAGAATCAAGATATTCTATTAAGAAGCGAATGCCAGTATTGTAATATTGGGGAGCCAAATACATTCGACCATTATTTACCGCAAGTTGATTTCCCCGAATTCTCGGCTCTTTCTATCAATTTGATTCCGTGTTGTTCGGCCTGTAATACGGCTAAAGGAGAAGATTGGTTGTTGGCTGGTGACAGAAAAATAATCAATTTTTATTTTGATATTCTACCAAACATATCCTATTTGAATTGTACTATTGTTTATAAGGCAGGCATACCGCAAGCGAATTTTACAATCAATGGTCCAGCGATACCTCTAAATGTTCGTCCCGTAATTGCAAATCACTTCGATGGTTTAAATCTTGCAGAAAGGTATAAAAGAAGAAGCAATAATGAGATTGTCGATGTTTTAAGTTCAATAACGCCACATGTTGGCACATTGAGCCGTTTACAAATTCAGACCCACTTAAGAAATGAGGCGGGATATATGAAAGCAACAAAAGGTGAAAATTATTGGAGAGCTGTAATTAGAATCGCCCTATCCAATTCAAACAGATTTTTAACTGATGCTGGTTATTAATCGGGTTAACGGTGCGTGCAGGTGGTGTGTGCACTTGTTCCTATTAAACTCAAAACGCCTTGATTACCAAGGCGTTTTGAGCATTAAGAGCGGACCGGACGGGACTCGAACCCGCGACCTCCGCCGTGACAGGGCGGCATTCTAACCAACTGAACTACCGATCCAAATTCCTTTTACCTCGGTGGATTGTTCATCCGTTTTTGGTTAAGGGACTGCAAATATAGAGGCTTTTTGATTTTTTCAAAGAGATGGCCGCTTTTTTTTGAAAGGATACGTGTTTAAGGGGCTTAATTAGTAGCGGGTAAATATTACATTCGAAAATGAGTCAAGATATAACTGGTAAAGATTACCCGCTAAAACATGCACATCCTTTTGTTTTCCTGGTGCTGATACTACCTTTTGGGGTGATATCGGGATATGTTACCGTTACGTTTGCCTACCTGTTCTCAAAGGCGGGTATATCAGTAGAGGCCATTGCCGCGCTGGTGGGGGCCAGTCTTTTACCCCAGGTTTTTAAATTTTTATGGGCTCCATTGGTCGATTCATCTTTCTCGCTCAAAAGATGGTATGTTTTTTCAGGGGTCATTACGGCTGCAGGCATTCTTGCTACCGGTGTTCTGCCTATTAAGGCTTCTAGCCTGCCATGGCTAACTGTTATAGTTGTTGCGGCTAATGTTGCATCTTCTTTTTTGGGTATGGCGGTAAATGGTCTTGCTGCGCATGATACCCCTGAGCATCTGAAAGGAAGAATGAGCGGTTACCTTCAGGCCGGCAACCTGGGCGGAGGCGGCATTGGTGGTGGGGCGGGGCTTTGGCTGGCAGAACATACTTCTTATGGCTGGATGCCTGCTGTGGTGCTAGCCGTTTCGTGCCTGTTGTGCTGTGTGGGTCTATTCTATGTTCATGAACATCCATCTACGGTCAGGGCAGAAAATCCTTTGACGACGTTGGAAAATATGGGCAAGGATATCTGGGCTACGTTTAAAACACGGCTGGGTGTGTTAGCCATGATACTTTGCTTTCTGCCTTTGGGAACCGGTGCTGCATCCAATTTATGGTCGGCAGTTGCTATTGACTGGAAAGCCAGCGCCGATACAGTGGCATTTGCCACAGGTGTAATGAGCGGGCTGATAACCGCTGCGGGCTGCCTGTTGGGTGGTTGGATATGTGATAAGGGCAACAGGCAAATTGCCTATGTTGCTTTTGGACTGCTGCAGGCCCTTTGTGCTGTGGGCATGGCTTTTTCTCCACATACCGAGGTCATGTATATTATCTGGACCTCTCTATACGCAGTGACCAGTGGACTATGTTATGCCGGCTTTAGTGCCTTTGTATTTGAGGCAATAGGTAAAGGAGCCGCTGCTACTAAATATACGGTCTATGCCTCGCTTTCAAATGCCCCCATATATTATATGACCATCGTTGATGGATGGGGTCGCACGAATCATGGTGCCAGCGGCATGCTCAATATTGAAGCCGCTTGTGGGGTAATTGGCATTGTGGTTTTCCTGGGGTTGCTGTGGTATGCTAAAGAGGATAAAAGTATCGCTATCTGAAAGGGCCATAAGTAAAAATGGCCCCGGATATCCCAGAGCCATTTTTGTTGCATTCGTAGCAGTTTATTGTCTGCGCAGATCGTATTTTTCAATCTTGTTATATAAGTGACTGCGTTGTATATCCAGCATCTCGGCTGTTTTTGATACGTTCCACACAAACTTTTTAAGCTTGTGCTCAATAAATAGCTTTTCAATATGTTCTTTGAAATCCTGGAATTTATCGAACTGCTCAAACAGGTCGGTAGGGGTGTCTTTGGCCTGGGTGTTGGTTACAAAGCTGCGCACTTCATTCTCGGTTATTTTCTGGTCGGAAAGAATGACGAGGCGCTCAATAACGTTACGTAATTCGCGTATATTACCTTCCCAGTTCATGGTCTTTAATTCCTCAAGTGCTTTAGGCGTAATCACCTTTTTCGGAATGCCGTAGTCTTCGCAGATCTCTTTTACAAACTTATCTGCCAGTAAAGGCACGTCATCTGTTCTTTCATTCAACGATGGAACATGTATCAGAATTACACTGATACGATGGTAAAGATCCATGCGGAATCTTCCTTCTTCGGTTTCCTTCAACAGGTCTTTGTTTGTAGCCGCTATTACACGAACATCTACCATGATATCGCGGTCGCCGCCAACGCGGGTGATACGGCTTTCCTGCAATGCGCGCAATACTTTTGCCTGGGCAGAAAGGCTCATATCACCTATCTCATCCAAAAACAAAGTGCCACCAGTAGCGGCTTCAAACTTGCCGATACGTTGTTTGATAGCTGATGTAAAAGCACCTTTCTCGTGACCAAATAATTCGCTTTCTATCAACTCGCCTGGTATCGCCGCACAATTCACTTCAATCAAAGGTCCGTTAGCGCGGTTACTTTTTTCATGTATCCAGCGGGCCACTAATTCTTTACCTGTTCCGTTATCACCGGTTATCAGTACGCGGGCTTCGGTAGGGGCCACCCGCTCAATGGTTTCCTTTATTTTCTGAATGGCTGGTGAGTCGCCAATGATCTCGCGGGTCTTACCTGCTTTTCTTTTCAGCACTTTGGTTTCGGTAACCAAGGTTGATTTTTCCAGAGCATTACGCACGGTAATTAACAAGCGGTTCAGATCAGGTGGCTTGCTGATAAAATCATAGGCACCTTTCTTAACTGCTTCAACTGCGTTTTCGACACTGCCGTGGCCGGATATCATAATAATGGGTGTAGCCGCATCAGTGCCTTGTAATTTCTCCAACACTTCCATGCCATCCATTTTAGGCATCTTAATGTCGAGCATAGCGCAATCATAGGCACCATCTTTCAGCATCTCGAAAGCTTTTGCGCCATCTTCGGCTTCATCCACTTTGTACCCTTCGTACTCAAGAATTTCGCGCAGTGTTTTGCGGATGCTCTTTTCGTCATCTGCTACCAGAACGTTTGCCATAGCTTAAAAATTTAGCGACCCCAGGGGCCGGTGATTATACTTAGTGTGCGAATTCTCAAAAAAAGCTGCCTGCCTATAAGCCGGATTCTGTTTCTTAAAGCCGAAGCCTTAAGACATCTATCATTTATCTGCGATACCGGTTGCCCGGCACCTGTTACGCTCAACCCCTCTGCCCATCCCCGGCCGAAGCCGGGAATCATCGCGCGAGCAGCGCTTTAGGTCAGATATACGTGAGCTTTCAATCCGCAAGGTTTGCCCGAATCTTTACTTCCATAAAGAAACCGTGAGCTCTTACCTCACATTTTCACCCTAACCCCAACGAATCGGGGCGGTTATTTTCTGTGGCACTATCTCGCTCTGCTGATTCCTCAACAAATGTCCCGAAGTTATCGGGATGCGGTGCTCTGTATTGTCCGGACTTTCCTTCCCTCATTAAATGAAGAACGATAGAACAGCATGCAGCCGTAGGCGAAAATAGACGTTTAATTTTATGGACGTACTATTTTTTTTGCGCCGTGGCGGATTGTGGAAATTTGGTCTTTTTATGTGGATAGCGCCTAAACAGAACCAGGAGATTTGATTTTAGAAACGAGAGGTTGGATGATAAGGAGTAGTATTGTCTTGAATCTGATATCTTGCTTCTAACTTCTAAAGGGATGACTCTTCGATGGAAAATTGCTCAATGGTTTGAACTACGGTGGTGGAAGAGATATCTGCGCGATAAGGACAAGGCTACCTATTTAGGCTGGAAGAAAAATTACTGGCAATCGCTGTTACAGAAAATAAAGGATGAGATTAGAATAGATGATTCACAAACTGTAGTTGACATGGGCTGCGGGCCTGCCGGGATATTTATAGCGCTCCCTCAAAATAAAATTACCGCTGTTGATCCTTTGCTGAATGAATATAAAAACCTTGCCCCGGTCTTTAATCCGGCAGATTATCCTAAAGTGACCTTTGTAAACAGCACGATCGAAGCGTTCGATTCAAACGGAATCAGGTATGATGTGGTGTGTTGTATGAATGCGATCAACCACGTTCATGACATGGAAAAGGGATTTGAGCAGTTGAAAAAACTATGTAATGAAAATGGCAGTATCATTATTTCAATAGATGCACACAATTTTTCTTTCTTCAAACATTTATTCAGGTTGATACCGGGCGATATTTTGCATCCACATCAGTATGACCTATTGGAATATCAAAACTTCCTGCGCAAAAATGGATGGAAAGTTCCTGCCACCGTATTATTGAAACACGAATTCTTTTTTGACCATCATTTATTGGTAGGAAAGCGAATTTAACCACGAAGAACACAAAGTTAATACAACACAAAGGCCACAAAGAATACAATTAATTTCTTTGTGACCTTTGTGGTTAAATGAATTTGCTTTGGCCCTATTTTAACAAGGTAGATTTCACTTTATCAAGGATGATCTGCACGCGTTCTTCTGAAGAAGCTTCGGCATAAATTCTTAATACAGGTTCGGTGCCGCTGGCGCGAACCAATACGGTCTCTTCATCTTCCAGGTAAAATTTATAGCCGTCGAGGTCATCTACTTTGGCTACCGGTATGCCATCGAAATTTTTGTATAAACCGTTTTTGCAGTTTTCGATGATGCGCAGTTTTTGCTCTTCCTTTAAATGCAGGTCGTCGCGGTTATAACTGAATTTGCCTACCAGTTCATACACTTCTTCTATCAACTCCTGCAAGGTTTGCTCGTGCTTAATGAGGTGCTCGATAATCACCAGTCCGTCCCAGATACCATCGCGCTCAGGGATATGACCCGCTACAGCAATGCCTCCGCTTTCTTCTCCGCCCACCAAAACATTTTCGTTCTGTATGATCTCGCAGATATGTTTGAACCCGATCTTAGTCACTTCAATCGGTAGTTTATATATATCGCACAACTTTTTGACCTTGTCAGAAACGGAAAACGCAATAACCACCTTTCCGCTTTGTTCTTTGTATTTGTGTAGAATGTGTATGAGGATAAGAATGATGTGGTGTGCATCAATAAACTTGCCGCTACCGTTATAAAGACCAATTCGGTCAGCATCACCATCTGTAGCAAAGCCCAGGTCGACATGCTTCATTTCTTTCAGATAGGTCTCCAGTTCTCTCAGGTTTTTTGCTATAGGCTCCGGTGCCTGTCCATAAAACGAAGGATTGTACTCGCAATGCAGCAAGTCAGCGTGCGGCATAATGCGCGGAAAAATATTCTGACCGGCGCCATACATGGCATCGTAGGCAACTACCATTTCACTTGCCTCGTTCAATTCTTCCAGGTCGAAATAGCTGGCTACGTGGTCAAAGTAACGGGTTTCGAGATCGACAAATTCCAGTAGGCCAGTCTTTTCCCATTCCTCTAATGACCGTTCTTCCGGGCTATAAGTGTCGGGTATGATGGCCTCAACTTCACTCACATATTTTTGAATTAGCGGTCCGCCATATTTTGATTTGAGTTTATAGCCGTTGTATGCCGGAGGGTTATGGCTGGCAGTGATAATAACACCTACTTCGCAACCGAGATCGCGGGCTGCGAGGGAGATCATGGGAGTAGAAACGAAATGCTTGTCGAAAAATACTTTAACGCCGTTGCTGCAAAAAACATTGATGGCCGCTTCGCAGAACAGTGAACCACCAAACCTGCAATCATAACCTAAAACGATCTTAGCGTCTGGACCTTGTTGTTTGGTCCAATCGGCAGTGGCTTTGGCAACACGCTGCACATTATCTACTGTAAAGTCCTTGGCAATAATGGCTCTCCAGCCGTCCGTTCCGAATTTAATTTTACCCATCCTTAATTTTTTGTGTGGTAAATCTATAAAATGTTGTGATTTGACCTTTATCGCAACCAATATCTTTTGATTAACTTTACCACTGCTCGGCTAAGGTGTATTTAATGCCAAACGCGACAAGTGAATTAACAGAGTTTAAGAGACAAAGGAGAAAAAGAATGAACGAGGTAGATACATACAGGCATAAAGGTTTAAGAAAAGAGTTAGCCGTGCAGTTGCGTGACAAGGGAATAACGGACAGGAACGTTCTGAGCGCAATAGAAACAGTTCCACGACATTTGTTTTTCGGAAACGATACCATATTTTTTGAGACACATGCTTATGAAGATAAGGCTTTTCCGATAGGTGAGGGGCAGACCATTTCTCAGCCTTATACTGTGGCGTTTCAGTCGGAGGCATTGCAGATCAATCATGGCGAGAAGGTACTCGAAATCGGTACCGGCAGCGGTTACCAGGCAGCAGTGTTGGCAACGATGGGCGCCAAAGTTTTTAGCATAGAGCGCCACCGAAAACTATACGAGCGCACCAAGCCTTTGCTCGAGAAACTGGGATACACCAACATTAAATGTTTTTTTGGCGATGGCTTTGAAGGAATGCCTTCTTACGGCCCGTATGATAAGATCATCATTACCGCAGCAGTACCTGAACTACCTAAAAAACTGCTTCCTCAATTGGCTATAGGTGGCAAAATGGTGTTGCCCTTTGGCAATGATACCGATTGCACCATGTTGCGCATTACTAAGCATGGAGAGGGGCAATATAGTGAAGAGGTATTAACGGCTAAGCCCTTTGCTTTTGTGCCAATGTTGAAGGGGAAGGTGTTTTAAGCTAGTCGCGAAAGGAGATTTGATAACTTTTGAAAAGTTGTCAAATCTGAAGCTACTACTTGTACTTCTTCATCGCCCTGTCCATCTCGCGCTTGGTGTCTTTATCCTTAATGCTCTCACGCTTATCGAATTTCTTTTTACCACGGCCCAGGCCTACTTCAACCTTAGCAAAGCCGCGGTCGTTAATAAACAGCCTGAGTGGAATTACGGATAGACCCTTTTCCCTTACTTTGGCATCAATACGGCTTAACTCCTTTTTAGTAAGCAGTAGTTTGCGCAAACTATCGGGTGTATGGTTGGCATAGGCACCATGAGAATATTCGGGGATGTTCATATTACGGATGAATAACTCTTCGTTGCGGGTAAAGCAAAAGGCTTCGCTGATACTGCCACCGCCGTTGCGGATAGATTTTATTTCGCTTCCCTTTAAAACAATACCTGCTTCAAAACGATCGGTTATCTCGAATTCAAATCCTGCCTTCTTATTCTGAATATTTATTTTCTTCTGCTCAATCATTTCAAATCTCTTAATACCAATATCATAACTATAATCAATCAGCGTATTATTCTCTCAGCTTGCAAAGTTGCTGAAAATTTAAACAACCAGCACCGGGCATTTGGCATTGTGACGAACCTCGGAGATAGTTTCGCCAAAAACATAATCTTTAAATCCTTTGTGACCGTGCTGTCCTATTACCAGTAATTCGGCTTTTACATTTTCGGCAATAAGTGGTAGTTCGGTCTTAGGGTCGCCGAAACCTAGTTTTTCGTAAACCTCATAGCCTTGCTCACGCAGTTTGTCGCCATAGGCGTGCAATTGCTTCCAGTCTTCATTGGTTTCGTAATCCTGTATCTCATCGCCCATTTTGCGGGCACCGGCGCTTTCAACTACGTGCAATAAATAAAAAGAAGTGGCCTTTTCGCCATGCGCCACGCCTTCAATAATAGCCTTGGTATCACTTTTAGAAAAGTCAACACAAATGGCAATGCGTTGGTACGATTTACGGGTAATGATAGGAATCTCCTCGGCCTTAGGATGAAGCGTTTTAGGCTCATATTTTATGTGCGAACCGGTAAGCGCGCACCATAGTATATAAACGAATAAAAGTGTGGCAAGGCAAACTGCCGGAATAATGATAAAATTGAACACCCAACTATAAGCAGCCAGTTGCACCTGCCAATCTACCAGCGTATCGAACACCAGTTTTAAGTTAAGCCCCAGAATGATGATGGCCGAAAGCCAGGCAAAAAACTTAACTGTTAGAGAAATGGCAAACTTTCCCATCTTTTCTTTATCGCTTACAAAATGGATGAGCGGAACAATGGCAAAGCCCAGTTGTAAACTGAGAACGACCTGCGATAGTATCAGCATATCGCCAATTCTCTGTTCTCCTAAAAAATGAATAACAGCGAGTGTGGGAAGAACTGCCAGTAAACGCGTAATGAGCCTGCGCAACCAGGGAGCAATGCGAAGGTCGAGGTAACCTTCCATCACTATTTGCCCGGCAAGGGTGCCCGTGATAGTCGAGCTCTGCCCTGAAGCAATAAGGGCAATAGCGAATAAGGTGGGAGCCAGTTTTTTACCCAATAATGGTGCCAATAAGCCATGTGCATCCTGTATCTGGGCAATATTGTTGTACCCGTTTTTGAAGAACACAGCCGCCGCTAAAATCAGGATAGATGCGTTGACAAGAAAGGCGAGGTTGAGCGCTAAGAAAGAATCTATAAGATTGTATTTGATAGCAGTCAGAATGCCCTCGTCGCTTTTCTTCGTTCGGCGCGTTTGTACCAAAGATGAGTGCAGGTAAAGGTTGTGGGGCATAACGGTCGCACCAATAATACCGATGGCAATGTAGAGGGCGCCTTTGTCCTGCAAAACCGGGATAAATCCAAGAGCTACCTCACCCATATTTGGGCGGGCGAAAATAAGTTCAATAAGAAATGAAAGGCCAATGAGGGCCACCAGCGCAAAGATGAAAGCCTCCAGGTATCGCATACCTTTTCTTTGCAAATAAAGTATGACGAGCGTATCCAGAACCGCGAGACACACGCCCCAAAAAAGCGGGAGGCTGAATAACAAGTTCAAACCTATGGCCATGCCTATTACCTCGGCAAGATCACAGGCCGCAATGGCAATCTCGGCCAGTAGCCAAAGAGAGTAGTTGACGATGGGAGTGTAGGTCTCACGCGATACCTGGGCCAGGTCGCGGCCGCGTACGATGCCTAACCGGGCACTGAGGGTTTGTAGTAACAGGGCAATAAAATTGCTCATCAACAGGACCCACAGTAATGAATATCCGTATTTACTTCCACCCGCAATATCGGTGGCCCAGTTGCCGGGGTCCATGTATCCTACCGCTATTAAAAATGCAGGGCCGACAAACAACATAAAACGTTTCCACCCACCCACTGTTTTAGTGGTGTCAATACTGCTGTGAACTTCTTCCAGCGATTGATGAGTGGTAAGGGGTTTCATACTTCTTACAATATCCTTAAACGGTAAAATATAAACTGCAACAATGCGTATAACGTTCAAAACCCTCGTAGGTTCATTATTCCCGTCTTATTTTTCAAATCTAATCAAAATAATTAGACTAATCTAAATTTTTTAATTAGCTTAACAAACATTATTTAAAGAGGTGGTATGCGGGCTCACAATTAAATCTTCTATTTTTGTAGCAACTATGTCATTATCTACAACCGAGGAAAATTACCTCAAGGCCATCTTTTCGATCTATGCAGCCAATGAGAACAGGGCTAACAATCAATTGATAGCTGAGAAGCTGGGTGTTAACCCCGCCTCGGTGACTGATATGTTGCGCAGGCTGGATGAAAAGCGGCTGATAGATTATAACCGCACCGATGGAGCCAAACTGACCAAAGAAGGATTTAAACAGGCAGTAAAGACCGTGCGCAAACACCGCCTTTGGGAAACCTTTTTGGTGAACAACCTGAACTTTACCTGGGATGAAGTGCATGAAGTGGCCGAACAACTGGAGCATATTCAAAGCGATAAACTGACGGATGAACTGGATAAGTTGCTTGGCCATCCGAAATTTGACCCACATGGCGACCCTATACCTGATGCCAGCGGAAAGCTACCAGTGGTAAAATCGAAGCCCTTGCCCGAGGCCGATGTAGCGCGCAAAGTGAAAGTGGTGAGTGTTACCGATAACTCGCCTGCCTTTTTAAAATATCTGGATAAGCAAGGCATAGGATTGAACGATAGTTTGGTGATAAAGGAAATAGTGGAGTTTGATAAATCGCTGCTGGTTGAACTGAAAAGTAAAAAAGAGGTTTTTTTAAGCAAGGAAGCTGCCGGTAAGATACTGGTAGATTAACAGGCAGCACATGCGCTATATCCGTTTTTCATTCGCTTTAATTTTCTTCACAATTACGCTGGTAACTTTAATTTCCATGACCCCGGATAAAAAATACACGATGCTCTGCCTTGGCGACTCTTACACCATTGGTGAATCGGTGGCAGAGCAGGACCGTTTCCCGATGCAAACGGTTGAATTGCTGAAGCACGAAGGGATAAATTTCGATAAGCCCACCATCATTGCCCGCACCGGTTGGACCACCGATGAATTAGCGCTTGCCATTAAAGAAGCCAAATATTTACCGCCTGCCGAAGGCGCTTATGTGACCTTGTTGATAGGCGTGAATAACCAATACCGGAACCGGGACGCCGAACAATATCGCCATGAGTTTGTGAGCCTGTTGAAAACGGCCATAGCCTATGCCCACGGAAAAACGGAACATGTATTTGTGCTGTCTATACCCGATTGGGGCGTTACGCCTTTTGCAGAAAAGGATAGCCGGTCGCGCGAAGAAATAGGGAAGGCGATTGACCTGTATAACAACATTAACCGGGAAGAATCATTGAAGGCCCATGTGCATTACATTGATATCACCCCTATATCGCGACAACTAAATGAGCATCCGGAATATGTGGCGGAGGATGGTTTACATCCTTCAGGTAAAATGTATGCGGAGTGGGCGAAGTTGTTGGCGGGGGAGATAAAGGGTGTGATTTTAGAAAGGTAAGTAAATGGTTGGCTGTCCTAAAGTTTCGGAAGAGTTCATTACATGTACTGTTAATTTTTTACTATCCCCGCCTTCTCGATCATGCCTTCCAAAATCTCACTCATGTATTCGCCGTTTTGCGGGCCGAACCAGCCCATGGTGCGGGTTTCGTAAGTGTTGAGGGTGTACCATTTGCTGTCGGTTACATAGCCCATATAGCCGCCGTTAAAGCTGGTGACGAGCAGATGTAGCTTCTTTGTTTTGGCAACGGAATCGATCGGTACTATCAACTCGCCTGAAAAATCGCAGGGAGTTCCTGCAAAAATGATATCGCCCAGTTGAAGAGTGTTAAGGTATACCTGTTCATCACCAAATAATTTGTTGAATAACCATGGACGAAGCACCAGCCCTTTAGTAACCCGAAGGTCGGGTTTGCGCAAATAAAATGGCAGGTGTATGAGCCGCATGGAAGAAATGGGATGCGTGGGTATCGAATCGAAGTTTTGCAATACCACCTCACCCACATGGCTGGCCATATAGCGGGCTTCTTCTTCCTGGTTCTTACTTGCTTCGTAAGGGCCGTGGCTACCTACCTCGCCGGCGCTAAAACTGGCCATATCTATCTTGCCCGATTTAGTCAGTTGGGTCATCATTAACCCGGCCCAATCGGCCGAAATTTCCATCAGGTTGGCGTGGAATACGGTGCAGTGGGCAGAGAAGGTGATGATGGCTGCTTTTGCTCCACCGGCCTGTTCAATTTTCACCACACGCAATAGTGAATCTACTTTTCCTTTTTCATGTACCAACCGGTTCACCACCAACTGATGGGTGGGATATTCGGCATAGCCCATTTTTGCGGGAGCGCAATTTTTCTCGGCTTGTAAAATAGCGGTTGAAATACAGTTGGCGATGTGTACCGGAACGCGCGCATCGTACTTGCCTGCAAATATCTCACCTACATACGAGTTGTGCCAGGCTCCGATACTGGTATGCGTGTGGGTAGCGGTAAAATAAATATTGCTGTTATCGAAGCCCTCCTTCTTCAAAACTGAATCGAACAGGTGGGTAACAGTTGGGGGAATAATTAGCAGGTCGGCCGAAACATAGGCTATCTTCTGGTTGCCTTGTTTGAACACGAACGCGCGCACATAAATAGAATCGTGCACTCCATCAAAATGTTTGCCGCCTCGTTTTGCATCGATAGCAATGGGGGTAGAGAAGGGGGGAAGAAGGTTTACACTACTCCATCCAATTTGAACTGAATCGGGAGGTGATACAGGAGAGGGGGGAATGAGTTCCAGGGCCACCAACTCGTGTTTGTAGAAGGCGGCTTTGCGGTAATCTTCTTTGTTGATGCGCTTAAGGCAGCACCATGCGGCGGCAATTAACACAATCATTAGAACCGCTAAAATTTCAAATAAGGTCTTTATCGCTTTTTTCATGTAGTGCAAAGAAGGGAAATTTGCCCTTTAGAATTTTAACAGAAATACATTTAACCACAAAGATCACAAAGGGGGAAAATAAATAGAACTTTTGCAGCGAAGAGGCAAAGAGCGCAAAGGGGAATAGCAACCTTGTCTTTTCGGATAGTAGTTCCGGTCGGCGGGGACGCCGACCGGGTGTTCTTCCTTGCTGGTGGCATTAATTTGCCCAAAAGTTCATTTCATGCGTAACTTTTCTATTTTTAATCCAAATACTTAGCATGGCAGGAATATTCGACCGATTTAAAAGTTTCCCTAAGGCCGCTCCTTATATTGTGGTTACTGAAACCGCAGAGCGTTTCAGTTATTATGGCATGAGGGCCATTTTGCCCACCTTTCTAATTACACAGTTCTTTAATCCCACTAATAACCCGGCCCTGCAGTTGGCTGCCGAGGCACATTCAAACTCAGTGTCGCATTTGTTCAACGCGCTGGTTTATTTGCTCTCTATTGTCGGAGGCTTATTGGCCGACTACGTATTAGGCAGATACTGGACCATTATTGCCCTGGCAACGGTTTACTGTGTTGGCCATGCATTCTTAGCGCTTTTCGACACCAACTATACTTTATTTTTTACCGGATTAATGCTGATATGTATTGGCGCCGGTGGAGTTAAACCCAATGTATCGGTGATGGTTGGCGACCAGTTCGAAGACCAAAGCGATGCCAACATTGCCAAATTATACGACATATTTTATTTTGGTATCAACCTGGGTGCCTTTTTTAGTATGATGATCACTCCTATCCTTAAGCACAGCCGTTATGGTGCGCCTTTAGCTTTTGGAGTGCCAGGTGTTTTGATGTTCATTGCCCTGGTCATCTTTATAATGGGTACCCGGAAGTATAAAATAAAGATGCCGAAGGATATGCGCAAGGAAGAGACCATGCCATTTTGGGAGCAGCTGAAATCGGTTTGGAAAGTGTTGGTGGTTTTCTGTTTTATCCCGGTTTACTGGGCGCTGTATGATCAAAATGGTTCGGAATGGGTGATACAGGCAGGTTCAATGAATCTTAAATTTTTAGGCATTACCTGGCTGCAGGAACAAATACAAGTGGTGAACGCACTGCTGATCCTGATTATGATACCGTTATTCTCTTTTGGCGTTTATCCGTTGCTGGAAAGTATGGGTATCAAGGTTACCGCCCTTCGCAAAATAGGTTGGGGCTTAACTACCCTCATTATTACTTTCTGCCTGATTGCCTGGATACAAACCGAAATTGATGCCCACGTTCAGCTTAATATAGCCTGGCAGATATTGGCATATATTTTATTGACAGTTTCAGAGATCATGGTATCAATCACAGGCCTTGAGTATGCTTTTTCGCAGGCGCCAAAATCTATGAAGAGTACTATCATGTCCATTTTCTTCCTGACTGTATTTGCAGGAAACTACTTCGTTTCGCTTGTGAATGACAGCATTCAAAATCACGGATTTTTCGGTCAGTTTACCGGCGCCAGTTATTTCTGGTTATTTACCGGGATTATGGCTGCCAATACTGTGCTTTATTATATCGCTATCTACGTTTTCAAGATCAAAGACACAGAGACGCACGGGTAATTGTTATATGGTTGCTTTTGGGCTGGTAAAAGAATTCTTTAAGTTCATTTGCAGGAAACCAGGGGGCCTATTGTACCCAGGGTAGCCTGATTGTCTTCCCTCGTAATATTAAAATATAACCAACAAGAGCAGGTAAAACCAGGTTAATTATCCAAACCCCCATTACAGAACATAAAATGCCGATGTCGTTATTAGAAAAGTCCTTGAAAACATACAAAGCGCAGGCTCCCCTATAACTAAAATCCAGCAGTGGCATTAATGGTGAAATGGTTAGAGCCAAAAGATACACCGCACTATAGATTGTGAGGGAAATAAGGTCACCTTCAATGCCAAAAAATGAAAGCAGGAGAACATATTGAAGCAGGTAGACCCCAAATCGGAAAAGAGATAGCAGTAATACCCTAACCTGAAGGTTTATTTCCGGCATATCCTCCTGGCTCATGACCAATCCGTATTTTTGAAGAACTGAAGAGGCTGAAAGAAACCTGTTCAGGAGGTCAAACCGAAAGAAGACCAGCAGATAAAATAAGGCACAACCGGTCACTACCTCAGTAATAAAAATATCATTATGCCACAATTGAACAAAAGGAATGCCAACTATCAACGAAGCCGCAGTTTGAGCCATTCCTCCAATTGAACTCAGATAGAATGTTCTGGCACCATTGCCATCGTTCAGAAACATAATTCTTCCAATAAATTCCCCGCTTCTTCCCGGCGTAACAAATCCAACGGTAATTCCGGCTAATACCGATTTTGCAAGTCTTGCCAGAGACACCGATGTTCGAAGTAAGGTTTTCCACTTTAACGTTTCCAAACCCCAGTTAACCGGCATGAGCATGATGGCAAGTATCAGCAAATACGCCTTATCACTTTTCATATGTTCGATGCAAAAAGCAAACTGTGCATTGAAGTCATTCTTCACAAAGAGCTGGTCAATAATGAACCAACTAAGTAACAAGAACAGCACAACTTTAAAAGCGAGAAGCAATTTTGTATTCAAACCGCGTAAATTCAATTTTAACAATGCTAATGTATTGCTAAAATTGAATGATAACCCATCCTTACTTCGACCGGGGTGAAATCCTATAATAAAGACATAACAGTTTCATTCCGGATCAGGGACGCAAAGACCGGGTTCCGGGGCGATTAACTCTATTCCGCCTTTACGAATTTTCGTGTAATAGATTCTTTGCCGTTTTGCAAGCAGAAAAAATAAATGCCCGATGACAAACTTGAAATATCAAGTGTAACAGAATTAGCACCTTCATTTACTTCAATGGCCTGATCATAGATGTGCTGGCCTAAAATACCGTGAATGCTTATTCTACAACCTGCAATGAGTCGGTCAGCCATTATATTCAAGGTTAATTGCTCTTTGGCGGGGTTTGGGAACAGTGATAAGTTGTTTAGCCCGGTTACTTCCTGAACGCCCAGGGCGGCGGTTGTAATTATTTGCGTGATGGTATCATTACAAACCCCGTTGCTTTCTACCAATGTTACTGTATAAGTACCATCGGTTACATAGGTATGTATCGGGTTTTGCATGGTTGCGTTATTGCCATCGCCAAAACTCCAGTAGTAGGTAATTCCAGTGGCCGGGGTGCTGAAGCTCACTGTATTTCCATTGCCGATAGCATTGAACCATCCACTACCATTGGCAACCACACTCGCCACTACCGGAACCGGTGTGGTTACACATGGCGATTGTTGTAGTTTCCAGTTATAAAAGAAATAGTAATACCCCGGAGTTCCTGCATCTGAGCCCGTTATCACAATGGTTCCGTCAGTAGAGGTATATGGATAGTTGGCTGCGGCATTGTTACGATACAACCCATCATTTCCGCTAATAGCCAGGTATAATTCGTTAGCCACAGGTATCGGCATATTCAACGTTACGGTGCTTGGACCTGCAGGGATGTTGACTGTAACCGATTGTAACTGAGCCCCATTTGAATCCTGTAATTGGATCGTTCTGCTCCCGGCCGTCTGTGCATAAACATCTACCGCTAACAAGGTCTGTGGTGTGGTACAGTTAAAAATAACAGAGTGCTTGTTGGTTCCAGAAAAATAGCCTCCGGCGCCTAAAGTATTGTCAACCGGTCCAACTGAATTAATTGGTGATGCGATGGTTGAAGAAACGTAGTATATGGTGCTGGTATTCAGCGCGGCCGTGGTGAAAGTCGCTCCGGTATCCACCAGGTTTCCATTAGTGACCGCATCATACCAATTTATTTCACCCGTCCCGGTGGCCGATAAAGTGGCTGTTTGTCCGCTGCAAATACTTTGCCCGCTAACCGAAGGCGTTAAGTCCTGTATCGACACCACCTGATTTTGCAATACGCTGTCAACAAAACACGCGTTGGCTGAGATAAGACGAACATTAAACGGTCCGTAAGAATTATAATAGTGAACAGGATTTACAGCAGAATCCATTGTTCCATCCCCAAAGTCCCAGGTATAATTCGTAGCGTTCACGCTGGAATTAACAAAAGAGATACCGACAGGAACTGAGCAGGTGGTAGTATGTTCCACTGAAAACTGTGCTGACACTTCGGGCGTGATTCTGACCGCTACCGTGGCAGAACCTTTAACGCCGGAGCTGTCGGCCGTAACCGTATATATCATGTCGTTGGCCGGGGTTACCTGCGTTGTGGCGCACGTAGCACAGCTAAGGCCCGTTGTAGGGGTCCAGGTAAATGTAGCACCGGCAGGCCCTTGTGCCGTTAATGTTGTGCCACCTCCCGGGCAAATGGCCGGACTGGCAGCAACCGCGCGGATAGAAAATGCAGGCGGCGGTTGTATACCGATCAACGCGCCTTCATTATTAGTAAAATTGTAAGATGCCGCATCGAGATTCGTTACCGCAAAGTAACCGTCACTCTGACCGCTCCAACCCCAGTTCATATGCAACATGTTGTTGGCATCGTATCCATCACAAACCCAGGTATGTCCTCCCCCTCCATTAACATCGTCGCCCTCGTATTGAATAAGTCTGTTGGCGTTCAATTCGTTTTGCATCAGTGTCATCCAGTCTGATGCACTAAATTCGGACATCATCACCCCTTGAATAGTATTTGAATCATACTGAAAGTAGTTAACGAAAGAATATTGAGAACAAGGTTGCCCCGGGCCAGCCTCGGTTTGAAGTACCCAGGCTCCGCTGCCTCCCTGGTTGTCGTCCCCATAATCCATGGCCACGCTTACGCCGCATTGGTACATCAGGGTATCAACGCTGTTATTGTAATTTGAACACGACAAGGGCATATTGGTCCACCGATAAATTGTTGTCCCAAAGTTGGCTGATTGCAATCCGTAATTATTTGAGAAAGTTGGCGGGGCATCGGTATATGAAAATGAGCCCTTCCCTTTTGCCGGATAGGACCAATATCTCATGATCTGTGCCATGGCTGTAGCCACACATCCGGTAACAGCCCGCTGCTGGTCGGCGGTGCTGTAAGGGCATAGCTGGTTATAATTTGGTTCCTGGTCCCAGGTGGTTTGCAGTAATGGCCCAACCGAACCGCTTCTTGATACGTTTGGGTTTTGTCCGCTCTTATAAGCATCCCATAAATAAGTTATTCTGGAGTTGGCCGGAATATGTTGATGCAGGCTGTATTGAATTTTGGCAGCGGTACTCTTCATCCAGCTATTAATTCCGTATCTTGAAAAATTAAGGTTGAAATTGGTTTCGGTAGAATAACCAATAACGGGGGTCAGGTTATCATCGGCAGCAACTATCACAAAGCCTTTAACCGGGCTGATGTCAAAAATGTAGTAATCAACAACGTTATCGGTACCCGTTTGAGTATAGATCAAAGATGCGTTTAGCTGCAAATGGTTATTGACGGGCGCGTTTACCTTAAAAAAGTTAATCGCTATTGTCTCAGCCGTTTGCGGCGTAACCATTGTGGCCCGGGTATCCCCGAAAAACAACATTAAGTTCAGGATCAGGAATAAAACATTTCTCTTCATCAGTTCAATTGGCTTTTCAGAGCATGAAAATAAGTTAGTTTGACCTGAGTTTTGTCATTGAAAATTCAAAAATCAGTTGTCATAGCTAAGCCTAAATAAGATATAGCGCTGGCTCCCAGTGGCTTCAGACTTACAAAACATTGAAAATTATAACCTTTGAAGGCTATTAAGTTTAAAAATGCGAAGTATAAATTTGATAGATTTACGCGAGAATATGCAGAGAAACGAAGGGGAAAAGCCGGTAAAGACCGTGAAACCCGGTAACAGCAGTTTAGTGGAATACCTGGCAGAGATCTGGAAGTATAAAAACCTCATTTTTGTCTTTGCCCAACAAGAGTTTAAGGTGCAGTACGTTCAAACCCGTTTCACCTGGCTATGGGTCATTTTCAGACCTTTAATGGTGTTGGGTCTTTTTACGTTTATCTTCGGAAAGCTTATCAAAATCCCGGGTTTAAGTTATCCCTATCCGCTATTCGCCTTTTCAGGGCTTATTATCTGGAACAACTTTAGCTTCATGATCAACAGTGCCGGAAACGCGGTGCTGGGCAGCCAACAGATCGTCAAGAAGATATATTTCCCGCGCATCATTCTCATTTTTTCAAAATTATTGGTTGGGCTGGTCGAGGTAATGGTCTCTTTAGGGCTTATGCTCGTGTTAATTGCTCTCCTTCACTACCCCATTCACCCACAGTTACTCTTGCTGCCATGTTTCATTTTTTTGAGCATTATACCCGGTACAGCTATCGCTATTTGGATGAACGCGCTTACCATCCGATACCGTGACCTGAACCATTTTATACCTGTGCTCATGGGCTTTTTGATATGGCTGACCCCTGTTTTTTACCCGGTAACTTTAATACCTGCGGAATATTCATTCATCCTGTACCTCAACCCGCTTTCGGGCGTGATACAAGGTTGCCGCTGGGCCGTATTAGGCGATACGTTTCCAAGCCCCTTGTTCATCCCCTCATTTCTGGCCTCATTTGTTTTTCTGCTGGCAGGATTTCTGATCTTTATCAGAGTAGATTCGGAGTTGGCTGATTACATTTGACTTAGTATGGCATTTCAATCTATACAAACAATGAAACCCGGTATCTTTAAGGATAAAGAAATTCAGAGATGTTTCGATCGTGATGGTTATGTTGTGATGGACTTCATTACAGCTGAGGAAGCCCGCCTCATTGCCACCCAGTTTTATAAGGTGCATCAGCAAACACCTAAAGGTTTTTATTCGGATGCGTTTAATCCGGATGATGATTTGAAGCGCGAAATATTTGAACGTACTGAGCAGGTATTTGCAAAAGTCATTGAAGAACATTTCAGGGAGGTAAAAAAGCTGGGCAGTACTTTTTTGTGCAAGGCACCAGGACAGGAGGGAAAGGTGGGTGTTCACCAGGATTGGACTGTAGTGGACGAATCAAAATATGATACGGTTACCATTTGGGTGCCCACCACTGAAGTAAACGACAAGAATGGAGCATTACGGGTTCTTCCCGGAAGCCATTTGTTTTTTGACGCTTATCGCAGCAACAGCATAGAGTTTAGCTACCGCGGAAATGAGGAACTGATCTGGCAAAATATGGTCACGGTGAATATGAAACCGGGTCAGGCCTTTATCCTGAATCACGCGGTTATTCATGGTTCCTCACCCAATTTAACTGATAGGGAAAGACTGGTGATTGCTTATGCGCTTGCCCCCAAAGAGGCACCACTCATGTATTATTATAAGGACCCTCAACCTGGCAATGACCTGGTAGAGAAATTCAGTATGCCAGATGATTTCTTTCAACGCTACTATAATGTAGGAAAGCGCCCTTTATTTGGTGAAGTGATTGAAACGTTTGAATACCGGGTACCAGCGGCGAGCCGATTAAGAATCATCAAGCTGATGCAATTAGTTCAGGATTCAGGCCATGATTTTTGTGCTGAGGTAGTGGCCGACTTTAACCGGAACTTTAGAGAAGACACCAACCTGATAAAAGAAGCCTACTCGCCAGAGCAAGCTTCTGCCAGCGTCTCAGATTCCGGCGTTGCTGCATGGGTGGATGACCGGGCCTTTTTTCAAAAGTATACGCCCATCAACATCCTGACTGAAATAAAAAAAAGATGGTTT
>Ga0364887_10419_pt1 | contig 22079 bp, 27 predicted proteins | sample ExccelJu500001D4_4_FD_206924 | JGI IMG/M metagenome (GOLD analysis project Ga0364887, IMG submission 206924) | Enriched cells from Trout Bog Lake Hypolimnion, Wisconsin, USA - BchlTB.July23.5000.01.D4 | ecosystem: Environmental > Aquatic > Freshwater > Lake > Hypolimnion/Profundal zone | place...
AACTCGGACTTGAATTCGCGGAAGTTAAACTTGATATTTTGTGTATCAAGGATAAAATGAGCTTATAGCAGCAAATTTACAATTATCATAAGGAGTCTATTATGAACCCGCAAGAAAAACAATTACTTGGTGATTTATTGCAAAAAATCTCGCAAGCTCCAATCTCCCAGCGTGACCCTGAGGCTGATGCGATGATTCAGTCTGCGCTTGCTGGCAGGTCAGATGCTTTATATCTTTTAACTCAAATGACATTGATAAGCGAAATTTCTTTGCAACAGGCACAACAACAAAAGCCAGCTCAGAGCGCATCTATTTTGAGTGGTCCTTGGGGGGCGGGTGCTAGCCAAGCAGCGCCAGTCCAGCAAACTGCTTCTGCACCTAGTTTTCTAGGTAATGTTCTTACTATGGCATCTGGGGTGATTGTTGGCGATATGGCATTTTCAGCATTACGGGGATTATTTGGCGGTGGCGGCTCTTCATTCGGTGGTGGCAACAGCTTTTTAGGCAGTGCGCCAACTGAAACTGTAGTGAATAATTATTATGGACAAGATTCCTCAAATAATAGTTCTGACGATAGTTCAGATTTTGCCTCTGATAGTTCTGATAGTGATGTTGGTAGTGATTTTTCTTCTGATGATTTCTCTTGAGGATAATATAATGCAAAAAAACGATGGCTTTACCCTAATTGAATTATCAATTGTTCTTGTAATTATTGGCTTAATTATCGGTGGGGTTATGGCCGGTCAAACTTTAGTGCGGCAGTCGCAATTAAATAGCATTATTGCTGACTCACAAAGATATATTCAGGCAACAAATACTTTCCAACAAAAATATGGCGCATTACCTGGTGATTTTGCTAATGCTACTACGGGGTATTGGGCTACTGGAACAACTTGTAACCCTAATGGCTATAATTCAACTGGAAATCTCAACAGCACTTGCAATGGCAATGGTGATGGTCAGATAAATAATGGTGCAAATGCCGCTACTGGTAGTTATAATAATGAATGGTTCTTATATTGGCAGCATTTGCAACTAGCCTCATTAATTGAGGGTAATTATAATGGTGTGCCGAGTTCTAATTCAAACACTTTGGCTCATTCGGTTGGCACAAGCAGCCCGAAATCTAAGGTTGATGGTGCAGGTTTTGCGGTGCAATATGTTGGCATACCAACTTCTGGCACAACTTATTATACTAATGTAAGTTATGGTCATGTTTTTATTATTGGTGGTAATGATACTACTCATTATTTGCCAGTTACTCCGATTATGACTGCCACTGAAGCCTATAATGTAGATTTAAAATTTGATGACGGAGCACCTTCTACAGGTAATATATTAACTTGGCAAAACGGTTCTGCTTATAATTCTGCTTGTGCAACAAATGCAACACCCCCTGCATACAATACTAATGGAACAGGTTATCTATGTAGTTTAATATTTATCACAGGTTTTTAACGAATGAATGCCCAAGAATATCTAGTACAAATTCGTCATTGCGAGAATGCAAAGCATTCGTGGCAATATTTCTCGTTAGGCAAGCCTGAGATTGCAACGAATGCTTTGCATTCTCGCAATGACGGGGTGTGGTTTAGAATATTTAGCCTCTTTTTTTTGATAATAATATTTACTACAACGCAAATTAATCTTGCTTTTGCCGATGTTGCTCCCACAGAAAAAAAGCATAAAACTCATCATAAAAAACATTCCAAAGTTGTTTATATGCGTCCCGCTCCTTCATCATTTATTATTGATGCTGATACGGGTAAAATTTTAGAATCTGAAAATGCCGATAGTTTGCGCTATCCTGCTTCGCTCACTAAAATGATGACATTATATTTAACTTTTGAGGCAATTAAAAAAGGCGAGTTAAAACTTGGGCAGGTAATTTATGCTTCTGAGCATTCTTCTGGGCAGCCACAGACTAATATTGCGCTTAAGGCTGGTGAGGCAATCACAGTAAAAGATGCAATACTCAGCATTGTCGTGCGTTCAGCGAACGATTCAGCAGTTACTTTAGGTGAGGCTTTAGGTGGAACTGAGTCTGGTGCGGCGGTAAAAATGACGCAAAAAGCCCACCAATTAGGCATGAAAAATACCGTGTTTCGCAATTCTTCAGGATTACCTGATGCTGGGCAACATACTACTGCGAGAGATATGGCAACGCTTGGGATTGCTCTTCGTCGTGATTTTCCGCAATATTTTCCATTCTTTAAAACAGAGTCTTTCAGTTATCGTGGCAAAACCTACATCACTCATAATCATGTGATGATGCGTTATGAAGGGGTAGATGGAATTAAAACTGGGTTTATTCGTGCATCTGGATTTAATTTAGTAACTTCGGCAAATCGTGATGGGCATCATTTAATTGGTGTGGTTATGGGGGGTAGCACTTGGCGTTCTCGTGATGACAAGATGATTGCTCTGCTGGACAAAACCTTTACCCAGTTAGCTGCAACGCCAAGCAGTAAAAAAGTAGGGCTGGCGGCTGATGTTAAAAATCATAAAGCCTTTTCTGACAAGTTAAAAGCATCTGAAGAAGAAAGCGAAGGTGAGGGAGACTCACAAGTAGAAAAATGAATTATTCTCTATGCACTGCAAAAGGTGAGAAAGCTTGCTGAGTGGGCATTAATTCAATTGAGTTGATATTTACATGAGCGGGGCAGGTAATTGCAAATAAAACACTCTCAGCAATATCTTGTGCAGAAAGTGGCTGCATACCTTGATAAATATCTTTTGCTTTATTTTCATTGCCATGAAAGCGCACTATAGAAAACTCCGTCTCCACCATTCCTGGTTCTATATTCGTTACCCGAATATTCTTGCCGAGTAAATCTGCCCGTAAATTTAGGGAGAATTGGCGAATAAATGCCTTAGTTGCTCCGTAAACATTGCCGCCAGGGTAAGGGTATTTGCCAGCAACTGAGCCAATATTAACAATATGCCCGTTATTTCTTTGGATCATTTGTGGCAATAATTCATAAACGCAGGCGCAAGCCCCTTTGATGTTAGTGTCAATCATCTGCTCCCAGTCAACAAATGAGCTATAAGACGGTTTCTCTAAGCCTAAAGCTAGCCCTGCATTATTGATTAAAATATCAATTTCGCTGAACTTTTCTGGAAGGTTTTTAATTGCATTGGCAATTTGCGTTTTGTTTCTGACATCAAGAGTTATAACATGAAGATTATCACCTAATTGTTTTTGCAGTTCTTGCAAGCGTTCTTCTCTTCTGCCACTAGCAATTACTTTTGCGCCTTCTGCAATAAATTTCTCGGCAAATGCTTTGCCAAAACCTGATGTTGCGCCAGTTACAAAAATTGTTTTCCCAGATAGTTTTTGCATATTTGGCTCATTTCTTTAGTTATTACTTTGTTGCGCAAGAATATGGAAATTTATTCCAAGGCATTTTTGCTATTATAATTGCTAATCCACAGCGACCTGTCAACCCAGCAAATATTAACCCTGCACCAAAGAATCCACTCAGCAAAAAGAATAGTGGATTAACAAAATAACCAAGCAAACTGCCGAGAAAAATACATATTCCGATTGATAATTGCACTTGCTGATCTAATGGCAGACAAGATTTTCCCGATTTCTCTACATCTTCTCCACATTTTGACCAAGCAACAATGCCGCCTTCTAAATTATAAACATCAATATCAGGGTTTTCGGCAACAATGCGTTCACAAATATTCATACTTCTCATGCCTAAATGGCAATGAATTACCAGCTTCTTGCCGTGAGTCTTGGGTAGTTTATCAGTAGAGAAACTAGATAAAGGAATCAATGTTGCACAAGGAATATTGTTAGTTGCGTGTTCTGCTGGCTCACGCACATCTATTAATATTGCTTCATCTCGTTTTAGCCAATCTTTTAGAGTTTTTGCGTCTACAGACTTAATTGCCATTTTATCCCCCATTATGTTAGTTTTTTCTAATATGTTATTTGCAGTAAATCAAGTATAAAGTTGATAAAATAGCCTCAACTTCGTGATTGGATATGTAATATAATACAGTTTTTCCGCGCTTGTTTGCCGCCACCAAGTTATTCTCTCTCATTTTTGCCAGATGTTGCGAAAGTGCTGATTGTGAAAGTCCAACTGCTTCAGATAGCTGTCCAACCGACATCTCCCCTTTTAGTAAATGACATAAAATCATCAGGCGATTTTTATTGGCGAGCAATTTGAGCATGACCTCAGCTTTGCTGGCATTTTTACTGAGAGCTTCTAGTTTCGGGTTGTTTTTCATATTGACAATATATTAGATAATGCTAATATAGGCAAGGGTTAATTTTAACAAAGGAGAAAAATTTATGAGTAAAGATTATAAAGAAATTACCCAGCGTATTTCAGGCAGTATGAAAATATTACGCAAAGATATTGCAGACACAATGCAAGGGTTTTCTGCAATGGCGGTGGCAGCTACTAAAGAAGGTACATTAGATAAAAAAACCAAAGAATTTATTGCTCTAGCGATTGGGGTTTCCACTCGTTGTGATGGCTGTATTGGTTTTCACACAGAGGCTCTGGTAAAATTAGGGGCAACTAAAGAGGAACTTGAAGAAGTTTTAGGTATGGCAGTTTATATGGGCGGGGGTCCTTCCTTAATGTATGCTGCAGACGCTTTACTTGCTTATGAACAATTTACAACAACCAATTAAGGAAAAATTTTATGAACTGCAAATGTAATGTCGGAAAAACTGATCGCACAGTGAGGATAATTGCTGGCGTAGCTATTATAGCAGTTGGCGCATATATGGAAAGCTGGTGGGGCGCAGTTGGTATTGTACCGTTGCTTACTGGAATTTTCCGTTTTTGCCCAGCTTACTGCCCACTTGGAATTTCTACAGATAAGCCTTAATACCTATCAATTGATAAGCCTTCTAGGCTAATCTCAGTTTTTTTGCCTTCAATTACATCGGCAATTAGGGCGGCACTGCCTGCGGCTTGTGTCCACCCCAAAGTGCCATGTCCCGTATTCATTAATAAATTATCATATTTTGTTTTGCCAATAATTGGTGGACCATCTGAGGTTGATGGACGCAAACACGCCCATTCACTTTCTGGTTTATCAAACTCACATTTAGGCAATAATTTTTTTACTGCTTTTACAATCGGTGCAATTCTTTGTTGTCTTACTTCTTGATTATAACCAGCAAATTCTGCTGTTCCCGCAATTCGCAATTTATCGCCTAGACGGCTATAAACAATTTTATTCTCACTATCTGTAAGGCTCATACTCGGCGAGTAATGATTAGCAGCAAATGTAACGCTATAGCCCTTCATTGGATAAATAGGCACTTTTATTCCAAGCGGTTTTAGATAAAGCGGACTGTAAGAACCTAAAGACATAATATAAGCATCGGCCTTAAGCTCGCCTTTGCTGGTGGACACAGAAGTAATTTTGCCTTTGCTAGCATTTATTTTGGTGATTTCAGTATTGTAGTGAAATATGGTATTATAGTCTTTTACACATAATTTTGCGAGTTCTTGAGTGTAAACACAAGCATCACCACTTTCGTCAATTGCTTGAAAAACACCCCCAACAATATTTTGTCCTGAGTGTTCAAGGGCTGGCTCAAGCTCAACGCATCTTTTATAATCGGCAATTTCAGCAGGGCAGCCAAATTTGTCTTGGAACTTAGCTTGCTCAATCTCGTGTTCAAAGTCTTTTTGGCTGGAGAATATATGTAAAATTCCTTCACGGCGATTGTCAAATTTTACTCCGCTATAAGTACGAATTTGCTCCATTATTTTTTTGCTATAAAGCCCAAGCCGCAAGATATTAACACTATTATTGCGAGCGTTGCTAGCAGTGCAATTAGCGAGAAATTTTAGTCCCCATTTTATCATTTCCATATCAGCACGAGGGCGCAGCACGATAGGAGCATCTTCCTTAAATACCCATTTGGCAATTTTAGGTAGCACAGAAGGGTTTGCCCACGGTTCAGCATGGCTAAAACTTAATTGTCCACCATTAGCAAAACTAGTCTCTTGTGCGCTTTCGCTTGCTCGTTCAATGACTTCTACCTCATGTCCACGAGATGCTAACAAATAAGCCGCACTAACCCCAACAACACCTGCACCTAAAATAATTATTTTCATTTTTATCATTGCTCAAGAATTATATTTCATAGTAAGCTACAATAAGTTATTTATCATCGCAACATTGTTTACAAAATTTATTATGAATTCCGTTGAAGCAATAGAAATGGCACGCCAAGCACTAATAGTGTTTTTGAAAATCTCAATGCCATTGATGATTATTTCTCTAGGAGTAGGGTTGGTGATTTCATTATTTCAAGCCCTTACCCAAATTCAGGAGCAAACTCTTACTTTTGTACCCAAGATTTTTATTATCTTCGTTTCATTGATTTTTCTTGCGCCATTTATGTTGCGTACTCTTTCTGAATTTAATGACGAATTAAATAGTCGTATAATTGCTGTTGGTAGGGAAGATAGCTCCGAATAATCTAGCGAGTTGTGAAAGAGGTCTAGTATTAAAGAGTTTCTGAAGATTTTGACGATATTATCTCATAACAATAACTTGCTAATTCTTTGCGTGAAGCAAAATCTTTGCCGTTTACACTATCATGAAAAACTAATTTAACCTCTAATGATTTTTGCTGCAAAAATTTCATGAAATGGGGAAAGAAATCCATGTCGCCATACCAGCCAACTTGGTGGCGATTAGCTGCGGTTATTAATTGATTATTAAGTTTTGTATAAATAATTGTTACTGGTTGCACAGTAAGATTCTTATTTTCAATAATTGCAAATAAAGATGACTTAAACGGTAAAATCTGTGTTCCGTCATTAGTTGTGCCTTCGGGGAATATGCTTATTATGTCGTTGTCTATTTCAGCTTTAAGTAATTCGCTGGCATTTTTAGTTTGTGATATACGCCTATCTATAAATATCTGCCCAGATATTTTGCATAAAAAGCCAATTACCGCCCAATTTCGTACATCGGATTTTGGTGAGAAACGCACAGGCATAACACTACCTAGTGCAAAAACATCAAGATATGAAAAGTGATTGGAAATTATTAATAGCGGGCGTTCTTTGGATATTTCACCTGTAACTTTTACGCTAATTCCCCATAATTTATTTGCTAGAGAAAATAAAATTTGCATGATTTTATTATTAAAGCTTTTTGCTTTAACTAGATAGCCAAGCCATAGTGGCAATATCATCATAAAGATTACAATTATTGCTAAGGATATGCGAAAAATTAGCCGTATCATTTTGTAGAATAACGATTAGCGTATTTATCTGTAATAAGGTCAGTTTTTACTACAATTGCGACATCTATAGTGTTGCAATGTGGGTCAATTACTGCGCCTTGCCCAATATATCCCCCCAGTCTTAAATAGCCTTTAATTAGGGCTGGTAATGAGTTAAATGCTTCTTTAGAGTCCAATGCTTCTTTAGCAATGAGATTAGTTTCAATATATAAATCAGGCAAAGCAATAGCTCGCAATTCTTCAGGAGCTAAATGATAATGATATAAATATGATAGCGAAGTTGCGTGTTCCTTGACATCTGTGCCAAATAAACTTGCGCAGCCAAACATTAATTTTATATCATGCAAGGCTACATAAGTGCCAATTCCACGCCATAAAAGCTGCATAACTGAACGATTGCGGTGGTTTTCATCAACACAAGAACGCCCTAATTCTAATATTTCACCAGATTCTTTTTTAATTGCGCTAACATCAAATTCACTTTCGCTATAGAATTTACCAATTTCTGCAATGGCACTACGGCGTAGCAAACGATATGTGCCAACTACTTGCCCAGTCTCTTTGGGGAGGTCATAATCTATCACTAATAAATGGTCGCAATAATTGTCAAACTGGTCAAAATCGCATTTTTGTGCTTTTACTTCTTCGGAGGGAATACCACCCATTTCCTCGTAGAAAACTTTATAACGCAGCTCCTGCGCAGCTTTGACTTCTTCAGCAGAATTAGCCAGCCTTACTGCTAAATTACCAGAGATAATTTCTGCAAATCCTTTGCTCATAATGGCACACAATAAAGTTCTAAGCGGTGGGAGACTAATTTATATCCGTGTTTTTTGGCAATTGCTTTTTGCAATTCTTCAATTTCTTGATTGCTAAATTCAATTACTTTGCCATTTTTTATATCAATTAAATGGTCGTGATGCTCTTGATTACTTTCTTCATATCTTGCTCTGCCGTCACCAAAATCGTGTTTTTCGGTAATTCCCGCCTCTTCAAATAAACGCATTGTGCGATAAACAGTAGCAATGCTGATTTTAGTATCAACTTGGTTAGCACGATTAAATATCATCTCAACATCAGGGTGATCGCCAGATTCGGAAATAACTCGGGCAATAATTCTGCGTTGCTCGGTCATTTTCAAACCGCTCTCAATACATCTCTTTTCAATCTTTGATATGGTGTTGCTAGTCATAAATTATTTAATGCGTTTTTCTTCTTTTTTACTGCGTTCGGCTAGTTGGGTAATTAAATAATCAATCCCATTTTGCTCAACTACTGAAGCAAACTCGGAGCGTTGAGTAGTTATCATGCTCACACCTTCTATAGTAATATCGTAAACTTTAAAACCGTCATTGGGCTTTTTGCGGATTGTATAATCAACCACAATATCTTCTTGGTTTGGGCGTTCTATTTTCATTGTAACGACATTGCCGCCATTATCTTCTGGGACAATTCTGGTGATTTTAAAATCCACACTGGAAAACTCGGTTAAATTGGCAGTATAATGCTTAATTAAAAAAGTTCTGTAATTAGCCATATAAGAACTTTTCTGTGCATCAGTTGCGTTTTTCCAGCCCCGTCCAAGCACGAATTTACCAATCCATTCAATATCCACAGTGTTTTCAAACATTGCTTCAAGAGCGGTGGTTTTTTCCTCTTTAGATTTATCACTGTCACCTAATATTGACACGGCTTGTTTGCCAATTTCATTAACAAATTTGCTGGCAGCATCTTTGTCGTCAGCGTGAGCTGAAATTGAAATAAATGTTGCAAGAAACAATGCGGCAAAAGACTTTATATTCATAATTAGTAACTCCATAATTTTTTATTTATGAAGTTTCTATCAGCCAAATCTTTTATTTTCCAGCATCTTTTTCAGAAGATTCGTCTTTTCCCAAATAATCATTCACAGATTTTGCACGATGTTGGAGGTAAATACTGCGGAAACTTGCATAAGGGTCAAGAGAGTTCTCATAAACATTATCAGTTAGGCTCAATCTATCATTACGAAGTGATAATACGGTAACTGAAAACCTTGCTGTTGACTCACCTTGAGTAAATATATAAGTGAATGGATCAGATAATGTGTCTACACCCAGACCAATACCGTCACGAAAATCTGATGGACCAATAATTGGCAACATCAAATATGGACCTGCAGTTATGCCGTAAACTCCGAGAGTTTGCCCAAAGTCTTTGTCTCGTTCTTTTGTGATGCCAAATTCGCTGGCGACATCAAAAATACCAGCAACACCTAGAGTTGAGTTAATTGCAAAACGACTTGCCGTTCTGCCAGCATTATTTACATCAGCTTGTAAAATTGAATTTAAGAAAACCACAGGAGCATCAAGATTGTTAATGACATTTTTAACGCTATGCTGGGCTGGTTCAGGCACAAGCCCACGATAAATATGCACCATTGGTTTGACAATTAAGCCGTCTAGCAATTCATTGAATGCGAAAATTCCACGATTTAGCTTTTCTAGCGGATCATTATTATCTGAGCTGACAATTTCCTTATTGTTTTTAACCTCAGCGTCTTTGGTAGCGCAAGCTGTTTGTGTCAATAATGACAATATTATAATTCCAGAGATGAGAAACTTATTCATAAAACGCCCTAATATTTTTTAATAACAAGTTAAATATAACTTATAATTGCTAATGAATTATTAGTATCATATATAAATTATTATGATTTTTTGCTAATATGTAATTATTATCGTTGCCTAATTGCATAAATACAACATCTTTTTTAAGGGTTTGAGGCGTTGACTAAAAATATAGAGTTATCATTTGAGTTTTTTCCTGCTACTACAACAGAAGCAGAAGAAAAATTTTGGATTGCAATAGATAGATTACTTCTGCTTAAGCCAGATTTTGTCTCAATTACCTATGGAGCTGGCGGTTCAACCAGAGATTACACTTATCAAATTGCCAAAGAATTGCGGGTTAGAAAGCCAGATTTAAACATTGCGGCTCATCTAACTTGTGTTAGGTCAACTCGTGCAGAAATTAATGAAATGGCAGAGAAATATCTAAGCGCAGGTATAAACCATATTGTAGCATTGCGTGGTGATCCACCTAAGGGAACAACAAAATATATCCCCAACCCAGAAGGTTATGCCTATGCCACCGATATGATAAGGGGATTAAAAGAAATTGGTGATTTTGAATTTACAGTTGCCGCATTTCCTGAGAAACACCCCGAATCTGCTTCATTTGAGCAAGATATTGCAGTTTTACAAGCAAAAGATGAATTAGGGGCAGTACGAGCATTAACCCAATTCTTTTTTGATGATGAGACCTATTTGCGTTTGCGCGATCGCTGCCACAAAGCAAAGATAGTTATGCCAATTATTCCAGGAATTATTCCAATTAATAATTACGCCAATATCGCTAAGTTCTCTGCTATGTGTGGGACTTCAATCCCACAAAATATTGTAAAAATTTTTGAGAATTTAGATGAAAATCCTGCGGCTCGTGATGAGGCTGCGATTGAGCTTGCTACTAAACAATGTCAGCATTTAATTGCTGAAGGTATAAATAAAATCCATTTTTATACTATGAATCGTGCGGATTTGATTACTAAAGTTTGTGAGAATTTATGAAACAATCAGTTCTAAGTTATCGTTTGGCTGGTTTGTCATTTGCTTTTGCGATTTGTGCAATTGATCAACGAATTAAGGCAATGATTTTGGCTGCCAAATTGCCAATAACTATATTGCCATTTTTTAATATAGTTTTGGTGCATAATCGTGGTATTAGTTTTGGCATGTTATCTAATATGCAAGCATTCATGCCGTTTATTTTGGGAATTTTAACCTCTATAATTACAATAATTTTATTATTCTGGTTAATTAAGGCAAATGAGAAATCTGTAATAATATCGCTAACATTTATAATTGGCGGTGCGCTTGGTAATATAATTGACCGCTATGCTTACGGGGCGGTAATTGATTTTCTTGATTTTCATATTGGCGATTGGCATTATCCAGCTTTTAACATTGCTGACAGTTCAATATTTATAGGGGTTGCTCTCTTTTTCTTTAGCAATATAATAACAAAAAAACCTAAGGAAGTTGTATGAAGAATAAAGTCTTAATTTTAACTATGTGCGCTTTGCTTTCTGCGTGTAATACCGATATAAAAGAAGCATTGGGTCTAAACCATAAAGGTCCTGATGAATTTCAGGTGGTTTCTCGTCCGCCATTGACAATTCCGCCCGAATTTAATTTGCGCCCACCTTTAAACGAGACAGATAATGTTTCTCGGGTTCCAGCTTCAGATCAAGCACATAATCAGGTTTTGGGAACAAAACCAGTTAGTAACAACTTAGACTCAGTTTCATCTGGTGATTTGCCAAATGGCGCAGATGCGCAATTACTAAAAAATGCTGGCGCAACTTCGGCTGATCCGACAATTCGTCAAAAAATTCTTGATGATAGAAACAATGGTTTGCCAAATCAAAATAGCCCATATTTGCTAGGTGGCGATAAAGCTGACACTCAAGTTGATTCCGCAAAAGAAGCAGAAAGATTAAAAGAAAATAAAGCGGAAAATAAACCAGCAACTCAAGGAGATACACCAGTTGTTGCGCCAAAAGGAAATGGAATTTTAGGCGATATATTTTAACTGTTTTTCATGAAAAATTCACTCAATATAGCAATTGCTGGGATTGGCACAGTTGGGCGGGGGACAGTTAAAATTCTCCAGCAGAATGCTGATTTGCTTGCTGGGCGTTGTGGAAGAAATATAAATATTGTTGCAGTTTCTGCCCGTGATAAAACCAAAAATCGTGGGCTAGATTTGGGCAATATAAAATGGTTGGAAAATCCACTAGATTTAGTTGCTTTGCCTGAGGTTGAGGTAATTGTTGAATTAATTGGTGGTGCAAATGGAGTTGCCAAAACTCTGGTGGAAGTTGCGCTTAAAGTAGGAAAGTCTGTAGTCACTGCTAATAAAGCGTTAATCGCTCATCACGGTATGGAGCTTGCTAAAATCGCTGAAGAAAATAATGTTACGCTGGCTTATGAAGCGGCGGTTGCTGGTGGAATTCCTATTATAAAAACCCTTAGAGAAGGTTTGGCTGCGAATAAATTCTCTAAAATTGCAGGCATTCTAAACGGTACTTGCAATTTTATTCTAACCTCTATGAGTGAAGAGAAAAAAGAATTTGCTGAAGCTCTAGCAAAAGCTCAAGAAATTGGCTATGCCGAAGCTGACCCCTCATTTGATATTGATGGGGTAGATACTGCCCACAAATTAGCAATTATTACAAGCCTTGCATATTCTTGCCCGCTTAACACAGATTTTCTGGTTGAGGGTATAAGAGACATAAGCTCTTTAGATATTGAATATGCTGACCAATTAGGGTTTGTAATTAAATTGCTTGGCGTTTCTACAATTACCCCCAAAGGCGTTTTACAACGAGTTCACCCTGCACTTGTGCCAAAACTCTCCACAATTGGGCGAGTAAGTGGTGCATATAATGGCATTATTGTAGAGGGTGATTATGTCGGGCGCATTACTTTGGAAGGCGCAGGCGCAGGCGCAGGCGCAACCGCATCATCTGTAGTGGGGGATATTATAGATATTGCCAGAGGCGTTATTTACAAGCCATTTACTGTGCCAGTTGCATCTATTAAGAGCTTACCAATTGCTAAAATTGATGATTTGGAAGCATCATATTATATTCGTCTGGTGGTTGCAGATAAATCTGGGGTTTTGGCGGCAATTACCTCTATTCTAAGTGAAAATGGAATTTCTATGAATTCATTTTTGCAAAATCCGCATAAAACTGGTGAATCCGCTCAAGTAGTTATTACCACTCATAAAACTGTTGAATCTGCGATAAAAAAGGCGTTAAACTCCATCATCGCATTAGAAACAATTATAGAAAAGCCACAAACAATAAGGATTGAAGATTTATGAACGCAGAATATTCTGAAAATTTCACTATGGATAGAAACTTCGCATTAGAAGCCGTACGAGTTACTGAAGCTGCGGCTCTTGCTTCTTCTCGTCTTATGGGCTGTGGTGATGAAAAAGCAGCCGACCAAGTGGCAGTAAACGCAATGCGCCAAGCTCTAAACGGGCTTACTATTGACGGTACAATCGTAATTGGTGAAGGCGAAAGAGACAAAGCCCCAATGTTATATATTGGGGAAAAAGTTGGCACTGGTAATGGTCCTAAAGTTGACATTGCGCTTGACCCGCTAGAAGGAACAACATTATGTGCAACAGGGGGGCCTAACTCGCTTACTGTTATTGCTATGGCAGAAAAAGGCGGATTCCTCCATGCACCAGATGTTTATATGAGCAAAATTGCCGTGGGTGGCGGTTTGCCAGAAGGGGTGATTGACTTAGACGATAGCCCTGCAACCAACCTAAAAAACCTCGCAAAAGCTAAAAATTGTGAAGTATCAGATTTAGTTGCGTGCATCTTAAACCGTGACCGTCACGCTGAAATAATTGCCAAAGTTCGTGAAGCAGGTGCAAGAATTCAATTAATTACTGACGGTGATGTTGCGGGTGTAATCGCCACTTCTCGCAAAGACACAGGCATAGATATTTATATGGGCATTGGCGGAGCGCCAGAAGGGGTTTTGGCTGCTGCGGCACTTCGTTGCATTGGCGGACAATTTCAAGGCAGATTATTATTTAATGACGAGGAAGAAAAAGCCCGTGCCAAAAGAATGGGAGTTGATGACATAACTCGTAAATATTCACTAATGGATTTAGCAGGCGGTGAAGATGTTATGTTTGCTGCAACAGGTGTAACTGATGGCTCAATGTTAAAAGGCGTTCGCCGCTTCCCTGGAGGGGCATATACTCATTCACTTATCATGCGCTCACGCACAGGTACTGTACGGGTGATTGAAGCTGAACATAATTTTGTCCGCAAAACATGGGGCGATCCTGAGTAAAATAGGATAAGTTTATGAAAACAAACTTACTTGTTGCAATAAAAAATATAGTTGAGAGTCCAATCTCTGATATAAATAGCCATTATAGTTCATCAAATCGTATGAACAATATGGGAGAAACCTTAGAGCTTTATATAAAAGATGTTTTTTGCAATTCTCTTGCTATGGATAGTAACGAAAAGAATATGGCTTTTAACAAATATTTTGCATATACAGGAAATCAAAATAATCCTCCTGATATAATTATCAAAAATGGTGATGCTATAGAAGTTAAGAAAATAGAAAGTAATTCTGGAATTGCACTTAATAGTTCTTATCCCAAAGACAAAATTTATTCAGATAATCCAATGCTAACAAAAGATTGTCGTGAATGCGAGGATTGGCAAGAAAAAGATATTTTATACATAATTGGAAAAGTACAAGAAAATAATGTAAAATCACTCTGGTTTGTATATGGTGATTGTTATGCTGCCAATAAAGAAACTTATGAAAGAGTTAAGAATAAAATATCTTCAGGGCTGCATGAGTTGCCCAATATAGAGCTTGCTGAAACTAATGAATTAGGAAGGGTTAATCGGGTTGACCCACTTGGAATTACATACTTACGCATTCGTGGAATGTGGGGAATAGAAAATCCCAATAAAGTTTTTGATTATATAAATCCTATAAAATCAGAGAAATTTTATTTGAATGCTATTTTATTAAATAGTAAATATAACTCTTTTCCAGAGTCAGATAGAAAGTCATTAGAGAATTTACACGACAAAGTTTCCATAAAAGATGTAAAAATTAAATCTCCGAATAATCCAACTAAATTACTAGATGCAAAGCTAATATCATTTAATTTATGAAAATTGCCTCATTATTCTCAGGAGCTGGTGGATTAGACAAAGGTTTTGAAAAAGCTGGATTCCATGTGGTTTGGGCGAATGAGAATGACTCTAATATATGGGAAACTTTTCAGCTTAATTTTCCTAATACCAAGCTTGATAAAAGAAGTGTTATTGAAGTTAATAGTAAAGATATTCCAAATGTTGACGGAATTGTTGGCGGGCCTCCTTGCCAGAGTTGGAGCGAAGCTGGAGCGAGGCGGGGAATAAACGACAAAAGAGGCAAGTTATTTTACGATTACATTCGGATATTAAAAGATAAGCAGCCCAATTTTTTCCTTGCGGAAAATGTGGCAGGAATTCTTCACCCCAAGCACAAAGAAGCATTTGCTAATATAATCGCTGAATTTGGCGATGCAGGTTACGAAGTTTCTTATAAATTATTAAATGCTAATGATTATGATGTGCCACAAGACCGCTTGCGAGTTATTATAATTGGTTATCGCAAAAATTTAGGCAAGAAATTTGAGTTCCCCGAAGCACAAAAATATAAACCAGTCTTGCGTGATGCTATATATGATTTGCGAGACGAAAATTTAGAAATTGCCAATCATGAATATATGAATGGTGGCTTTTCAAGTATTTATATGTCGCGCAATCGTGTGCGTTCGTGGGAAGAGCCTTCTTTTACAATTCAAGCAGGTGGTAGACACGCACCTTTGCACCCACAAGCCCCTAAAATGGAACTTATTTGCAAAGATAAAAGAAGATTTATAAAGGGAGAAGAGGCTTTATATCGCCGTTTATCAGTGCGAGAATGCGCTAGAATTCAAACATTCCCAGATAATTTTATTTTTAAATATAATAAAATTGCTGATGGATATAAAATGATAGGTAACGCAGTACCAGTAAATTTTGCTTATCATCTTGCGAATAAAATAATGTCAGACTTTATTGTAATGCCTAAATTGATGTCAGCGTAAAAAATGAACTGTCAAACCACAAAAAAACTCGGTGTTTTAGGCTTTCCTATTAGTCATAGCAAGTCACCGAAGCTGCATAATTTTTGGCTGAAGAAATATAATATTGATGCGGTTTATGATGCTTATGAGGTTGAACCTACGGGCTTGGAAAAGTTTTTGCGGGAGATTCCAAAAAATGGTTTTTTAGGGGTGAATCTAACAATTCCGCATAAAGAAGCTGCACTTAAGTTTGTTGATGAAAGGGATAGAAGAACAAATATAATTGGCGCAACTAATACAATAACTGTTAAGAACGGTAAATTATTTGCAGCGAATACTGATGCAATTGGGTTTATAAAAAATATAGAAAAAAAACTTCCTGAGAAAGGCAAAGTCCTTGTAATTGGAGCGGGTGGCGCAGCAAGAGCAGTATGCGCTGGTTTATGGAGTTCTGGTAAATTTGAGATAATTCTGGTAAATCGTACAAAAGCAAAAGCCCAAGCAATGAAAGATTCTTTTGAAATAGATTCATCTGATAACATAAATATAACTGTTATTGATTGGAGCGAACTAGAATCCGCAATGAGCGAGGTTTCTCTTCTCGTAAACACCACCTCACTGGGTATGGCTGGGCAGCCAGAGCTGAATATTTCGTTAGAGAATCTGCCGAAAGATGCGTTAGTGACTGATATTGTCTATAATCCGCTAATCACTCCGCTTTTAGCCCAAGCTGCAAAACGGGGCAACCCAACTATAGACGGTTTAGGTATGTTGCTTTATCAAGCGCAGGCAGCATTTAATCTCTGGTTTCCTGACATAATGCCAGAAGTTGACCAAGAGTTGCGGGAATTTATTTTGCAACAAAATTCTCCAGCCACTGCTTAAGTGGTGCAAGTGCTGGGTGGGAAACATCATTTGCAATATGTTGCCAGACTCTGGGCATAAATGAGAGATATTTTTCTTTGCCGTCTCTAAGCGCAAGCCGTGAGAATGTTCCAATTATACGGCAATTTCTCTGCGCTCCTAATATGTGATATGCAAGCATGAAATCATCTTTAGCAATTCCTGTTTTTGCCAGATAATAATTAATTGCGTTGCTTATAGTTTCAGGTTTTACATCACGGCGGGCATCTTCTAGGAATGAAACCATATCGTAAGCAGGTGAGCCTATCATAGCATCTTGAAAGTCTAGCAAGCCAGCTTTTTTATGAGCAGTGCGGTTGGGCAACCACAGCAAATTCTCGGCGTGAAAATCATATAACACTAAAGTTTTGCCAATATCAGGCAATTTGGCAATTATCTCTTGCCAGATTTGCATATAACTTTGTGCATCAATTTTTATGTTATTTAATTGCGGATACCACTCTGGCAAAAGCGCAACTTGAGCAAGCATTTTTTCTGGAGTAAATTGTGGCACGAGATTCCAGCTTTCGCTGGAATGACAAGTTTTGTAGAGTTCAATTAAAACATCAGTAGCAGCCAGATATAACTCTTCCTCTTTTTTAGGAGATTTTTCTAGCACATGAGCAAATAAATCATCGCCTAAATCTTCTAAAAGCAACAGACCATTGTCAATGTCCTGGGCAATAATTTGAGGTGCGCTCATGTCACATTTGGTAAGATATTCAGCGATATTTATAAATGGGCGGACATCTTCCTTATCAGGTGGAGCGTCCATTAATACGGCTTGTTTGTCACCTAAGAAAACCCGTTCATATTTGCGAAATGAGGCATCACCCGCCAGCATTTTGCTGGTTGCGCCTGCAAAGATAGTGGTGGAAAGGAAATTATTTATTTCGTCATTGCGAGAACTCGCAGAGTTCGTGGCAATCTCCTTCGTTAATTTGTCTGAGATTGCTTCGCTTCGCTCGCAATGACGAGTATGTGGCATCTGCTTACTTCTTCCTAGCTGTTTTCTTTGCAGGAGCAGTAACTTCCGCAGCATCAATTGCATCAATCGCAGCGATTGCGGCGAGGTTGAGAATGTCGGAAACAGTTGCGTTCATTTGGGCAATTTGTGCTGGTTTTTCAAGACCTACAATAACTGGACCAATTGTTACGCCGTCACCTAATTCTTGTAACATTTTAGAAGAAATATGTGCAGAATGTAGCGCAGGCATAACTAAAATGTTGGCAGGAGCAGACAAGCGGCTAAATGGATATAGTGCCATTAAATCTTTATTAAGAGCAACATCTGCGCCCATTTCACCGTCATACTCAAAGTCAACTTCCAAACCGTCCATAATTTCAATTGCATCACGAACTCGTTGGGCTTTTTCAAGCATTGGGTTACCAAAAGTAGAGAATGACAAAAACGCTACTCGTGGCTCATGCCCCATTTGGCGAGCTTTTTTCGCTGTCATCAGCGCAATTTGCGCTAATTCTTCTGCGCTTGGCAATTCATGCACTGTTGTATCAGAAATAAACACGGTTTTGCCCTTAGCAATCATGATGTTCATGCCAAATAACAATTCATTGCGCTTTTTCGGAATTATGCGGGTAATGTCTTGCATACAAACATTGTAATTGCGAGTTACACCCGTAATCAACGCATCGCCATCACCTAAAGCCAGCAAAGAGGCTGCAAACATATTGCGGTCATTTTTAATCACTCTTGCACAATCACGGCGCAAGAAACCAGCTCTTTGCAAGCGATTATAAGCGTGATCAATATATGGCTCAATATTTTCAACCAAAGAAGCGTTAGTGATAGTTAAGCCAGAATGGTCTTTAACACCCATGCGCTTCATTGCTGCTTTGATTTTATCAGTTCTACCAACCAGAATTGGTGTGCCATAGCCATTATCACGCCATTGCACTGCTGCACGAATTACTCTTTCATCTTCACCTTCAGCAAAAATAATTCTTTGTGGGTTGTTTTTCAACTTGCCAAAAATCATGTTCATTCTGCCAGCAGTTGGATCACGCCTTGCAGCTAGCTCCATACGGTAAGCGTTGATGTCTTTAATTGGTTTGCGTGCAACCCCAGTTTTCATTGCTGCTTCCGCAACTGCAACTGGAATTGTGGTAATAAGGCGAGGATCAAATGGAGTTGGAATAATATATTGAGTTCCGAATTCCATTTTACGACCTGAATATGCCGCAGAAACTTCGTCTGGCACTTCTTCACGAGCTAATTCTGCAATAGCATGAGCTGCTGCGATTTTCATTTCTTCATTAATAGTTGAAGCTTGAACATCTAACGCACCACGAAAGATATATGGGAAGCCCATAACATTATTAACTTGGTTTGGATAGTCTGAACGACCAGTGGCGATAATTGCGTCTTTACGAACTTCCAAAACATCTTCTGGACGAATTTCTGGGTCAGGGTTTGCCATAGTAAAGATGATTGGATTTTTCGCCATCACCCGCACCATTTCTTTGCTTACTGCGCCTTTTACAGAAAGCCCCAAGAACATATCCGCATCTGTCATCGCATCTAGCAATGAGCGTTTTTTTGTTTTAACTGCGTGAGCAGATTTCCACTGGTTCATTGTTTCGTCATTGCGACCTTCGTAAATCACGCCAGATTTATCGCACAAATAAGCATTTTCGTCTTTAATGCCTAATTTTTTGATAAGTTCCAAGCAAGCAATGCCTGCAGAGCCAGCACCATTTACGACAACTTTCATATCTTCAAGTTTACGACCAGTTAAGTGAGCGGCATTGATAAGACCAGCAGCACAGATAATTGCTGTTCCATGTTGATCGTCATGGAATACAGGAATATCCATAATTTCTTTAAGGCGTTGTTCAATAATGAAACATTCTGGCGCAGCAATATCTTCTAAATTTATTCCACCCCAGCTTTTACCAAGATATTTTACACAATTTACGAACTCATCAACATCAGTTGTATCAACTTCAATATCAATTGCATCAATATCAGCGAAGCGTTTGAATAGAACAGCTTTTCCTTCCATAACTGGTTTAGATGCTAATGCACCAAGATTACCAAGCCCTAAAACCGCAGTACCGTTAGAAATAACTGCAACGAAATTACCCTTAGCAGTATAATCGTATGCTTTGCTTGGGTCTTTTTCTATCTCTAAGCATGGAATTGCCACACCCGGAGAATATGCGAGCGAGAGGTCGCGTTGTGTCATAAGAGGTTTGGTAGGAGCAATTTCAATCTTTCCAGCCTTGCCGTGAGAGTGAAAATCCAGAGCTTCTTGATCAGTTATTGGTGCTTTATCTTTTGCCATTTTATTTTGTCCATACAGTTAATGTACCTATTCCAATGAATAGCGAGCTGTCTTTTTTTCACAATAGATAAAGAATTTCAAGCAAAAAGATGAGTTTTGCTGCGGTGCAGCATGCTTTTTTAGTGCCTCGTGCCTAGTTTTTAGTGACTAATATTTGTAAAACTAATTACTAAATAATAAGACACTTTCTTATCTTTAGCAGTGATGAATGACTCTTAACATCATGCACACGCAAATAGTCAACTTTTTGATCAATTAAGTAAGAAGAAATAATTAAAGTTTCTGGGTCTCGTTCTTTGGCTGGTTTATCGCAAAATAATGATAGAAAAGATTTGCGGGAATGCCCCACCATTACATCTGCACCAAGTGATTTTATTCGGGAAATATTTTTAATGATTGCTAATGATTGCTGGGCGGTTTTGCCAAAGCCAATTCCAACATCAATAATTGCATTGGGATATTTTTCTAATAATATAGCTGCCCAATTATAGACTTCTTTCACCGCATCGGTATTTTCTGGCATGGTTATTTTGGGATCAGCAGGAATTGACATAGTATGAGTGAGTATAATTGTGCAACTATTTGCCCGAGCTAATTCAGACATTTTTTCATTGCAGCTTATATCATTAATGAATATTTTAGCATTAGAATAAGCGATAATCTTTTTTACAGTTTCTAGGTGGCGAGTGTCAAAACTCCAGCCCACATCTTGAGCAAAATCTATATTTTTGATAACAGGCTCTAGCCGTTGCCATTCTTCATCTGGAGAAAGCAAAACTGCATTGGGGCGAGTAGATTCGGCACCAATATCAATAATATCCGCTCCGTCTTTTATCAACTCAGAGATTTTTTCATTTGCCTTATATGCGCCGCCGTCAGAGAATGAATCTGGCGTGACATTAACGATGCCAACTAATTTGGTCATTTCGCAAGCCTTTTTAAGCTTTCACTAATTAGATTATCAAGCGTTATCGCATCATCTAAACTTACCGTAGCTAGACTCACTGCATTATAAGCATCAACACGGTTAAAACCAAGATTTACCAGTGCAGATATAGCATCTTCATTTGTGCTGGCAGGAGGAAGTGACGAGTCAGACTTACCGCTAGTGATTTTAAGTTCACTCGCGGGTAATTTTGCAATTTTGTTTTTAAGTTCGGTGACTATGCGTTCTGCCAATTTTGCTCCGACCCCGCTAACTCTGGTGAGGGATTTTGTATCTTTCGCAGCAATTATATTGGCAAGTGAGGCAGCGTCAAATATACCTAAAACAGCCAATGCCATTTTTACCCCAACACCTTGAACAGTGGTAAGCAAACGAAACCAATCTCGTTCATTTTTATTGGCAAAACCTAGCAGATGAATATGGTCTTCTCTGACATGAGTTTCAATTATTAGCATAGCAGCGTCACCAATCGCCAAATTTGATAAGGTTTTGCCAGAACAAAAAACGAGATAGCCCACTCCACCAACATCAATTATTGCGGAATCTTCATCAATTTCATCAACTTTGCCTTTTAATTTGCCAATCATAATTTCTTTCTGTCGTTAATCATTTGTTAACTTATATGTGGTATATATTTAAATAAGAAACAACCTTATATTGAGTAATTATATGGCTATTGCAATATATAAAAAAGAGTTATTTCAGAATTTTACCAAAGAAAACAGTATTTTTTGTCATGCTGCGAGAATTTTGGATAATGTTGCTGGAAATGATAATAATATTGGTGAAGTTATCAAGGATTTTGCCGTGCAAGCAAAAACCCAACTTGCCGATGTAATTGCGGCAGCCAATAATCTACAAAATAACGAACTTTCTGCAAAAGATCTAAAGATACTAGCAAACTCTAGTTTCGTGATTAAAACTGTTACACAAGTGCTAATGTCAACACCACCTGCAATGC
>Ga0364887_10302_pt2 | contig 21693 bp, 18 predicted proteins | sample ExccelJu500001D4_4_FD_206924 | JGI IMG/M metagenome (GOLD analysis project Ga0364887, IMG submission 206924) | Enriched cells from Trout Bog Lake Hypolimnion, Wisconsin, USA - BchlTB.July23.5000.01.D4 | ecosystem: Environmental > Aquatic > Freshwater > Lake > Hypolimnion/Profundal zone | place...
GGTTTTGTTTGCTGCATATTTACGATGATGGTCAATAATTTTTTTGGTGACCGCTGGTCTTATTTGGAACCCAATGCTTATCTTTGGATATTTGCAGGTCTGGTTGCAAGACTTAATGTCATTTCCCAAAATCCCCAACCAATGGAACAAGCACTGCCTAAAGCCCCTAAAGCAGATGCTCAAGTTAAACCCCCAGAACGTAAGAAAAAAATACGTTATTACGACCCAATAAACTAACATTCTCTTTTAGGTATCAATAATGAACTTAACATCTACGGAAGAAAAAATATTATTAAAATTCTGCAAAGATGAAAAAAACACTCATCCTCAGGACCCTTACCGAGAAGATCCGCTTGTTTTGTTAAAAGAGGCCTATCCGAATTTCTTAAAGGACATTAAAGGCAGGAGGGTTTGTGATTTTGGCTGTGGTTTTGGCAATCAGTCCATCGCATTGTCCAAGGCAGGGGCAGCTTATGTATTGGGAGTCGATTTAAACCCAAAAAGGATCAATGAAGCAAGAACATCTTCATCACCATATAAAAACATCGAATTTTCAACAAACATTCAAGATACTCATCATGGAAGCTTTGACATTGTCATTTCACAAAACAGCATGGAACATTTCCCAAAACCTATAGAAACCCTCAATGAAATGAAATCATTACTTAAAGATGATGGTGAGCTTCTGATCACCTTTGGCCCCCCATGGTATGCTCCGTATGGGGCGCACATGCAATTTTTTACTAATGTCCCCTGGGTGCACCTTATTTTCTCTGAAAAGGCGATAATGAATGTGCGCGGGCACTACCGTTCGGATGGCGCCAAACATTTTGAAGAGGTCGAATCAGGCCTTAATAAAATGTCCCTTATGAAATTTAACCGCATCATCAATGAAAGCGGGACCAAAATTAGATTTAAAAATTATAAATGCGTCAAAAACTTGGATTTCCTGGGAAAGGTCCCTTTACTTCAAGAATTATTCATCAATCACATTACGGTAAAATTAACCAAAAAATAATCAATAAAATCATGAAAATATTGTGGCTATTCTTTTCAATCGTAATAATTGCAGGTATTGCCGTATTTCATTTCCATCATCCTTTTAAACATAAAATCGTTGGAACATTTTCCAGTCCAATGATCATCAGGAACGGGTCAACATTCGGGCCTCAAGGACAATTTACTTTTTCATTAGATCAAAACGGCGCCTTTATTATTGATGGCAAATCCGGTGTGGCCTTACAAAAGGCAGATTCTTACCGTGATTCTGCCATTATCCGTTCAACAAAACCATTACCAAAAACCTATAAAATCAGCGTTGTGGTTGGAGATATTGATTACGGGCTTGATAAGATTGAGGGATTACACAATGACCCTGATTTTCCGGAAGGGCCGTTGAATGAAAATGGATGTTATTTGTTAACAATAACCGACACCTTGCCTGATTTACCGCATATCAACCTTTGGTGGCACCATCACCGGAAGGTGACTATTGACGTGGACAATAATATTTGGGGCAGTGGGATGCCAAACCCTTTTTTTATGGTCTATTTTGACAAAAGCAATTCATTGATGGCTTATGACGGCGATCAAAATGCTTGGGGCAGTGGGTGGAATGCCGCCATCCACTATAATGCAAACACTTTTTATAGGGTCGAGATCGAAAAAACACTGAAAGAATACATCCTAAGGATATTTTCAGAAAACAATCAATTATTAAAAGAAGGCAAGGTTGATCTGGGTAATGTATGGAATGAAAACCATGAGGAATACTTTGTAGTTGGAAAACCTCATGCCAATTATTACCAGGGATCAATGAAGATCAAAGAAATATCATTGCAATATTAACACTATGAAACCACCTGTTATTAAAAAAAGAATTGTGCTTTTGACTGATTGCCTGGAATATTTGGCAGGCGGGGCTGAAAAGCAAATTTTTGAGCTGATGCGCGGCCTGGATAAAAATAAATACGAAATCCATGTCGCAAGCCTCGAGTGCGGGGGACAGGCGCCCCAAGAAATCATTGAAAAAACAGGCAGTCAATTGCATGTTTTCAGGGTAGAACGGATTTATGGTTTATCCGGCTTTATTCAAGGCCTTCGTTTCTATCAATTCCTCAAAGATAAACGCATTGATATCTTAATGACCTATCATTTCAGTTCAGACATTTGGGGGACATTCTGGGGTCATTTAGCCGGTGTTAAAACGATTATATCTAACCGCCGCGACATGGGTTTTTGGCGAAATGGGTCACATGTTTCAGTTTATAAATTGATCAATCCTTGGGTCAATAAAATTGTCACTGTATCGAGATCGATTAAACAGATGCTCATTAAAGAAGAAGGTGTCGAAGCCGGGCGAATTGAGATTATTTATAACGGCGTTGAGATACCGAAAAAATATCCCCAGGATTCCCAACAACTGCGCGTGCATTTGGGACTTAAAAGCAGCGATATACTGATCATGCATGTGGCTAATTTAAAACCTGTCAAAGGGCATCAATATTTATTAGAAGCATTTGCCCAGATAGCAGCAGAATTGCCTGATGTGACATTGATTTTAGTCGGCAGGGATGAATTAAATGGTCAGCTTCAAAATTTGGCTAAAGAATTAAATATCCTGGATAAGGTCCTGTTTTTAGGCCAAAGGGACGATGTTCAAATCCTTTTAAGTTTAGCGGACATTTGTGTTTTGCCCTCAATAAGTGAAGGGATGTCCAATTCCATCCTTGAATACATGGCCGCTGAAAAACCTGTCATTGCAACTCATGTGGGAGGCAATCCTGAGTTGGTCAAGGATGGGATCAGCGGCCTCCTGGTCGACAAGGAAAACTCCCAACAGTTAAAAGATGCCTTAATAACCCTCATTAATGATCAAGAAAAGCGTTGGGATATGGGTTTTGCCGGTTATGAACTGGTCAAAAAAGAATTTTCAATGTCAGCCATGCTCCTGCATTATGAGAAATTATTTTCCGGGATCAAGGTTTTGCATTTGATCAGCAGCGGTGGCTTGTTCGGCGCAGAAAATGTGGTTTTGAATTTAGCTGCTAAGAGTGAAGGCATCGCTTCATTTGTAGGGGCCATGAATAATCAGCATAATCCTCATTTAGAGATCATTGAAGAAGCCAAAAAAATGGGCTTAAATACAGTTGTATTTGGTTCTAAGGGCAAGTTCGATTTTGAAACGATCATTGCTGTTAAAAGATTTATTATCGACAATAAAATAGATATTGTTCATTCACATAATTATAAATCAGACATTACCGCCTTTTTTGCGACCAGATTAACGGGCACAAAATGGATTGCCACAAATCATTTGTGGCATAGCAGCGATCAAAAAATGAGATTTTATGAAAATATCGATTCTTTCGTCTTAAAATTTGCCCAAAAAGTGATCGGGGTTTCATCAGAAATTAAGGAAGACATGCTGCATAGGAATTTAAGGGGTGAACTCTTGGAAGTCATTGATAATGGAATTCCTATTGAGAAATTTGATCGTCACATTCGCAATGATCAGATGAGATCGCTATTAGGGATTGGTCCGGAGGATTGTGCGATCATGATGGTAGGGCGCCTGGCCATCGAAAAGGGGCATGAAGTCTTTTTAAAAGCTGCCTCTGAAGTGGTCAAGAAGAACCAAAAAGTCAAATTTATCATCATTGGTGATGGGCCTCTTGGAGAAGTGTTAAAGCACCGGACCCGTGATTTAAATTTATCCGGTTATGTCGTTTTTGCCGGTATTCTTGAAAACATGCCGGCAGTTTATGCTGCCGGTGATATTCTGGTCAATGCTTCATCTGCAGAAGGGCTGCCGATGACTATATTAGAAGCAATGGCTTCCCGCTTACCGGTGATTGCCACAGATGTAGGGGCTGTGGGGGAAGTGATCAAAAACCAGGAAAACGGGATATTGCTCCAATCAGGAGATGATCATCAGCTGGCTTTAAGCATCATTGAATTGGCCCGGGACCAAGAAAAACGGCTGCGTTTTGCCAAAAAAGCTTATCAAGATGTTTGTGAACATTTTAGCGATACAAGGATGGCCAACAATTACAAACAAATTTATGAGGGAATTTTAAATAAATAATATGGAAATGGTCTCAATTGTCATCCCGGTTTTTAATGCGGATAAATGCATCGAAAGATGTTTGTCTGCCTTGCAAAATCTCGATTATCCCAAAGATAAATATGAGATCATCATTGTTGATAACGGCTCAACCGATAAAACCGTTGAATTAGTCAAAAAATATCCTGTTAGATTGTTTGTGCTTCCCCAAGTGACGATATCACATCTGCGTAATTTCGGCGCGAGCAAGTCAAAGGGCAATGTCCTGGCATTTATCGATGCTGATTGCATTGCCCCATCTTTATGGCTTAAGAGATCCACAGAACTTCTCAACAACGAAAACATAGGTGCGGTAGGATGCTGGTATCAATTGCCCCAGGAAACGACCTTTTTAGAAAGGGTTTGGAATGCGCATATGTCCAGCAGAAGGCTAAAAACGGGTGATATCGATTGGGTCCCTAGCGGCAATTTAATTATTTCTAAAGCTGCTTATAATAAAATCGGCGGTTTTAATGAAGCTTTGGCTACTTCTGAGGACGTTGATATCTGCCAAAGGATCCATCTCTCAGGATTGTCCGTGGTCACGCATCCTGATTTGGCTGTTATTCATCTGGGGGAATCTAAAGATTTGTTACATTTTCTGTTGAAAGAAAAATGGAGGGGAGAAGGTGTCTTGCAAAATGTCATCCGTGAGTTTCCAAATGTAAGGTGCAATAAGGCCATTGCGTTTACAGTAGTGACTTTCTTGGCCCTGGCAGGGATTCTCTTGTCCTTTTTAAGACAAAATTACATGATGATGGACCTTTCTTTATTTTTTTTATTTCTGATCCCCGTGTATCTAACAACTAAAGCTTGTTTGTCCAGCAAACAATGGCAGTATTTCATGCCTTTGGCATTTTTATTTGTAGTTTATGCCATTGCGAGGATCTTATCAATTTTCAACTTGAAAGTTTGGAAAAAATGATTAAAAAAATCTTTATTTTTATTTCAGTCCTATTTTTTCTCCTGATCAGTGCTGTGTTGCTTTTAAAAATTGCCAGGAAGATCCATCGGCATATTGTAATGCCTAAGCTTGTAGAAACGCAAAAAATAGTTTCAGAACTAAACATCGCCCCTACCCAAGATGGTTTAATGATCTTTGTTGCCTCAAGCCTGGACCGCATTTTTTTAAACGGCAAGACCCTGCAGAAGCCTTCATTTTCGGCCGATGCTAAAATTTCTTCGGCCCAAAATGCCTACGAGTCATTTCAGATCGTGGTGGATTCACCTCATATCGACCAGCCAGGCGTTTATCTTCAGACCTCGGATTTAATAAATTTAAAAACAAAAAGTAAAATATCCCAAGATAATTTTTCTTGGAGGGTGGTTGGATATGTACCGACAACGCCACCGTATTATCCGGTCAAATTTGTTGGACCATGGCCGGACCCGCTTATTCCAAATAAATCTTATGATGTTAAAGCAGGGACTTCCCAGCCTTTTTGGCTGACTGTTTATGTCCCCCCAAACACGCCTGCTGGAAATTATACCGGGACTGTCATGGTTAAAGGTTTAAATTTTGCCCCTCAGGCAATCCCCGTCAGTCTGCATGTATATGATTTTTCGCTTCCCAAGCAAAGCTATTTAAAAACTGCTTTTGATTTCTACGGCCAATTGACTAAAATCCGTTATCCTCAAGGTGATGAAGAACCTGCCGATACCTGGCAAGCGCGTGTGGATGATATTAACGACAAATTTATCATTACCATGCTCAAACACCGCATGAATCCTGTTTTAAACATTGACCCGACTTCGCAGAATGAATTATCAAATGTTGACCGTTATATGGCTTTGGGAATGAATAATTTTGCCATCGGTAAACATGGAGGTACTTTTAACAATAATTGGCCTATGGATGACCCTTCCATTGAAAAGCTCCTGACGACTTACCAAACTTACGGGGAAGACCTAAAACTTAACAATCTGTTAGACTACATCTATGTCTATACCTGGGATGAAGGTTACATTGGCAATCCATTGGTGCCTAAATTAGCTTCCATGGTCCATAGGGCCTATCCCGGGCTTAAAAATATGGTCAGTTACCGTGGTATTTGGGACCCTGACCAAATTCCGGATTGGGGGAAGGACATTGATATTTGGACATTTCAGATTGATTTTTTTGATGAAAAAAAGATCAAAAAATTACAAAAAATGGGGATGGAAATTTGGATGTATATTTCAGGCCCTTCAGGAATGAGCAGTCCAAACCTATCCATTGATTTTGATTCTATTGATTATCGCATTATTCCCTGGATGTGCTGGAAATACGATATCCGCGGGTTTTTATATTGGTGCGTCAATTTCTGGCCTAATAATGATCCGTTCCAGAATGCCAGCAATACCCAATGGGGACAAAACGGCAATGGCCTTTTGTTTTATCCCGGGCCCGACGGCCCCTGGGATTCTATACGGTCGGAAAATTTTCGTGACGGCATGCAGGATTATGAATATATCCAGATCCTTTTGAATAAGTTAAGGGTTCTCCACGCCAAAAGCTTAGAGGGGAAATATAAGCCATATTTTGACCAAAGCATTAAATTATTGACCATGGATGACTCCATTGTCAAATCCATATGGAGTTTCACCAAGGACGGAGACTATTTAAAATCCCGTAGGGATGCCATTGCTTTAGAGATTGAAAAAATCAATATTTTGTTGAGGGCAATCCATTGATCACCTTAATGTATCATGGCGTCACGTCCAAAAACCTTAAAAGCCCTCCACATCGTGAGGCTGGGGCAGAGCTGTATGATGTCCCTGTTGAGAATTTCCGTACTCAAATAAATTGGCTTAAAAATTCTAAAACCCAGGTCATCTTGACCTTTGATGATGGCGAAATGAATAATTACGAGACGGCCCTTCCCATCCTTCAAGGATCCGGTTTCAAAGCCTATTTTTTTATCATCGTCAAAAGGATCGGCCAGGAAGGGTATATGGGATGGAAGGAGCTTAAAAGCCTTGCCGACGTAGGGATGACCATCGGTTCCCACGGCCTGACCCACGAAGTCCTGACCAATTTAAAAGACGAGCAGATCATGGGGGAATTAAAAGCATCAAAAAGCAGCCTGGAAATAAATCTTAGGGTCCCCGTCAATTGCTTTTCCGTCCCTCGGGGCTTTTGTAATGAGAAAATCATCCGGATGGCCCATGAAGCAGGGTATACTGAGGTTTTTATATCGGAAAAACCGGATTTTTTAAAATCAGCCGTCACACCCCGCGTTGCCGTCAAATCAAACTGGTCCCTCAAGCGCTTCCAACAAGCCTTAAACAATGATGTGCCCATGGGTGAAATCATCGGCGATGCTTTTAAAAATACCGCCAAAATTATTTTAAGAGAACGCGGTTACAATTTTTTAAGACGCATGCTTATTTTTATAATCAAATGACCGATAAAAATCGTAATTTTATTCTTCCGGTTAATTTTTCGTGGATAATTATCGCCATTGGCGTGATTTTATATTTCAAACAGTACCTAAATGATCGTTCTCTTTGGCTTGATGAGGCAATGATCTCTTTGGACATCATTAGATTGCCGATGTCTAATTTTTTGCATCAGCCTTTGCCTTATTTTCAAGCAGCCCCTCTTGGTTTTTTGGTCATTGAAAAAATCTTCGTATCACTCTTGGGGACAAGTGAATATGCCCTTAGATTATACCCTTTCGTCTGTGGGTTGTTATCGCTTGGGCTTTTTTTTAAATTGGCCAAGAAATATCTTAACGTAGAATTTGTTGCTTTTGCAATTTTAACCTTCGTCATTACTCCCTCACTGGTGTATTTCTCTTCAGAGATTAAACAATATGGCCCTGATGTTTTCTTTGTATTGCTTTCATATGTGGCCATAGCAGGACCCTGTTTAAAGGAATTGGATTGGGATAAAACAAGGAAAATAGGACTGCTAGGCGCGTTAATTATCTGGTTTTCTTATCCCGCCATATTTGTTTTATTTGGCATGGCCATGGCCCTTGTGTTGATTGCGCTTATTCAAAAGAATAAGTCTCAATGTTTAAAATTGGGAGTCATTTTTTTGTATTGGTTTATCAGCTTCATTGCATATTACATCATTCTGTTGCATAACTTTTTACATGTTAATGATACGGGGGATTTCTGGCAAAACGGGTTTATTTCTTTTGCAGATTATCACAGCTGGTTAAATGTCCTTAGGAATGTCCTGATGAATCCAGTTGGTATTTATGACCATTTAAAGATTGCAGGATTATTTTTTCTTTTAGGCAGTTACTCTTTTTTCAAAAAAGACAAGAAAATATTCTTGATCCTTACAGTCCCTTTATTTTTTGTTTTTTTAGCTTGTGGATTACATTTATATTCTTGTAAGGAAAGGTTGGTGTTATTTCTTGTGCCGATAGTGCTGCTGATAATTATCAAGGGCATAGAGATGGTTTCATTAAAAACCGGGAAATGGAAAATAATCGTTGCTTTTTTATTAACCGGGATTTTATTTTATGGTTCTTTCCATTTTACCATCAGGGCATTTATGCACCCCAAAGGAAAAGAAGAAATCAGGACTGTTATTTCTTTTGTCGAAAAGAATATTAAACAAGAAGATGTTCTCTATGTTCATCACCAGTCAATCCCGGCATTTGAATATTATCATTCTGCTCGTGACTTTTCTTTTAAAAATTACGTTGAAGGTGCGGGGGCAGACGACCAACCTTTAAAGTGGGTAGATGAGATCGATGATTTAAAGAAACTGCATGGTTTCAAACGGGTGTGGATACTTTTCTCGCATGTTTCGGTAAAAAAGATTAACGGGATGGATAATAGGGAATATTTTATTCATTTCTTATTAAAGGCGGGAGGGAAGATGCTTGATCAATTTTCCAGTAGTGGAGCAACAGTATATTTATTTGATTTAAGCAATTTTCCAGAAACCAAAAACAACAATTTTTTAGCCTCATCAAAAACTAAAAAAATCCTGAACTCTTCAATAACTCAATGAAAATACTATTTTGGACACTATTGGGCTTGATTTTATATTGCTATTTTGGTTATCCATTATTGATCGCCTTGCTGTCCCAATTATTTCCCAAAGAAATCCGTAAGGCCTCCATATTCCCGTCAGTGTCCATCATTATAGCCGCACATAACGAAGAAGATGTCATCAAAGCTAAACTGGATAATTTGTTGGCTTTGGATTATCCCTACGACAAAATTGAAATTTTGATCGGCTCTGATGCCTCAACGGACAAAACCAACGAGATCATCCAAAATTACCGGGACCCGCGCCTTCATGCGTTTATTCATGCCCAAAGGCGGGGCAAGATGATGACCGTCAATGAATTAGCCGCGCAATCCAAACATGAAATCATTTTTTTCAATGATGCCAGGCAGCTCCTTGAAAAAAACGCGCTAAAAAATCTCGTCCAAAATTTTGCCGACCCTGTGGTGGGATGTGCCAGCGGAGAGCTTCTTTTTCACAAAACCGAAGGAGGGACAGCGCAAGGCGTCAATTTTTACTGGGAATATGAAAAATTCATCCGCGCCCACGAAGCCCGTGTTCATTCAATGCTGGGGGCAACAGGGGCCATTTATGCCATCCGCAAATCACTTTATGTTCCGGCACCCGCAGATGTGGTCTTGGATGACATGTTTACACCATTTAAGATCATTGCCCAAGGCCATCGGGCCATTTTTGACGGTACAGCCCATGCCTTTGACAACGCTGCGCATAGCGCCACGGAAGAATACCGGCGCAAAGCCCGGACATTGTACGGCAATTATCAAATATTTTTTCTTTTCCCGGGGCTTTTTAATCCCTTTAAAAGCCCAATCGCCATCCAGTTGTTTTCCCATAAATTCTTAAGGGTCATGGTGCCATTTTTCATGATAATACTTTTTTCCATAAATTTTTTAATAATCGACGCAGGTATTTACAAATTACTTTTCGGCCTTCAATTGATTTTTTATGCCGCGGCTTTCACAGGGGCCTTGGCAAGGGGACAAAAGTGTGGTATCTTTAATCCGCTTATAAAACTTTGCTACGTGCCTTATGTATTTTGCCTTTTAAATGCGGCGGCATTAGCAGGTTTTTACCGGTTTATAGCCTCCAAACAGGAGATCACATGGCAAAAAGCCAGGAAATAATGGGCAAGGATGCCCTGCTAAAATGGATGGTTGGATTTTTTGTCCTGCTCATCTATGTCCCCATGTTTTTGTGGATGTGGGACAGGTGGTTTGCCCGTGATTCTTATTATAGCCATGGGATCCTGGTCCCTTTCGTCTGCGCTTTTCTTATCTGGCAGAAAAGGGATGTTTTAAGAAAAATCAGGCCTGAGCCATCCCCTTGGGGATTAAAATTGTTTTTCTTAGGCATTGCTATCCATTTGTTCAGCGCTCTTTTCCGGGTGTATTTCACTTCAGGCTTTTCTCTAATAATAGTGCTATTCGGCCTGACCTTGCATTTTTATGGCTCAAAGATGCTAAAAGAGGTCTTTTTCCCCATATCTTTTTTGGTATTTATGGTCCCTCTGCCGATGGTGGTGATCACCAATCTGAGCTTCAGGCTAAAGATCTTTGCCGCCAAGATCGCGGTGATCGCCCTTAACAATATGAGGCTTTACTGCGTCCAGCACGGCAGCACCATTGTCATGCAGCATGCCTATGTGGTGGTGGATGATGTTTGCAGCGGTTTAAGGTCTTTGATCACCTTAATGGCCCTGGGGAGCCTTTTTGCGTATTGGATGAAATCTTCCTTTATTAAAAAATCTATCCTGTTTGCCTCAACAATCCCGATTGCCGTCATCACCAATGTCATGCGCATCATTTTCCTGGCCTTTGTCAGCGAAATATGGGGGACCAGGTACGCGGTGGGTGCCATCCATGAGACTTCAGGGTTCATCGTGTTCTTCGGCGCCTTTTGCCTGCTTTATGTGGTCCAGAAACTGATTGAATGATATGCCTAATAAACCAAACCAAACAGCCCTTATTTGCCTGACCCTGGCCGCCACAGCCTTTATTTCATGGTCCTTGTATTTTAAACAGGCCGTTGAAAAGGACACTGTTGATATCAACCTCTTCCCCAGGACCATCGGTACATGGGCCTCGCAAGATGTGCCCATCACCAGGGATGAATTTGCGATCCTGGAGACCCACAATGCATTTGTACGCGTGTATACAAATACTGTTGACAAAAGCAGGGTTTATTTGTATCTTGTTTACTCACAAACCAACCGCAAGGTGGCCCATCCGCCTGAGATTTGCTACACAGGCAGCGGGCTTTCTATTATGGAAGATGTGCACGACACAATACCTGTGCATGAGAACAATATCACCATCCAGGCCAACAGGCTCCGGCTGGTCAAGGGAAACTTCACCCAAATTTCCTATTATTGGTTTAAAGTGGGAAAGCGCTTTACGTCAAATTACTGGGAGCAGCAAATGCTGATCGCCATAGGCACACTATTAGGGAAGCACCCCAGCAGTGCGCTGGTGCGCGTATCAGCTGATGTTATCGACGGTGATGTACAAAAAACTGAAAAGAACATCAAAAAATTCACAGACCTGTCCATGCCTGACCTGTTGTCGTATCTCCCATGAATGAATCGACCAAGAAAATATTGCATTTTATTGTTGACAAAAATAAAAAAAGTGATATAGTTCAGGAGTTCTTAATTAGATTTAAAGCGTTCAAGCAGGTTTCCCCAAAATTTTAAGAAAAGAAATAGTATTTATGTTCAGCCCCAGAAGCACTGCCGTATTTGTCTTTCTTTTTTTCCTGACCTTTCTTTCCGTAAGCAAGGCCTGGTCTTCAGCTGATTTTATCAAAACAGGCGACAGCGCAAGGACATTAGGGCATACACCTGACACCCTGCTTCGGCCAATCTTCCCTATCGGCGGCAACGACGTGGTCCCGGAACCCAATACATTGGCTTTGTTTAGCAGCGGGCTTTTGACCATGCTTATCGCATTTTTCAGAAGAACATACGCATTGACCAAACGTTCCATTGACATCTTTGGCTCAGTCATTGCCTTGATTTTATTTTCTCCTATTTTGCTTCTGACCGCTGTATTGATCAAGCTCACTTCAAGGGGGCCGGTATTTTACAACCAAACACGCGTCGGTAAAAATGGGGAACATTTTGAAATTTATAAGTTTAGGACGATGAAGGTGGATGCTGAAAAAGGCACAGGCCCTGTATGGGCTTCTAAGAATGATTCGCGCCTGATCCCTGCGGGTAAATTTATCCGCAAGACCCATATCGATGAAATCCCGCAATTTATCAATGTCATCAAAGGGGACATGAGCATCATCGGCCCCCGTCCCGAGCGCCCTGTCTTCGTCGAACAGTTCAAAAAAGACATTTCTGATTATTCAAAACGCTTGGAAATCAAGCCTGGCATTACCGGGCTGGCCCAGGTCTGGCATCGTTATGACGAAACCATTGATGATGTGCGCAAAAAAATCAAATATGACATTTTATATATTAAAAAGATGTGTTTTTGGACGGATCTAAGGATTTTAGCAAGGACAGTCCGTGTCGTGATTACAGGCACCGGAGCGAGATAAATTTCTATCCTGGGCGAAACATGGGGGAGAATATGAAAAGAATGTTGAGTTTAGCAGTTTTAACCGGACTGTTGGCGATTGGCACATGCGCTGCCTGGGCAGATGGCCCTTTTCCTACGGCAATGACTGATGGTACTTTTGGCCCTGCAGGTTCGGTTACGCCAAATTCAGGGACCAGTGGGACTGAAATTTATAATGCCATTAACCAGCTTTTAGGCACAAGCTACACCAATAACGCCGAGGTTGATTATCTTGAATATACCGGCAATGCCAGCACCTGGGTAGCCCAGCCCAATAGCGCGTATGCCATTATAGGCTTGGACTCTTATAATACAAACGCATTAGAAGTCTACAATACATTGACACCTGGCACGTTGACCAACCCTTTAGTAAGCGCTACCTTTACCGGAAATCCGAACCTGGGTAATGGTTCGTTCACCAAGCCGTATCCCGGCGCCGGATCGTATTTTGCACCTGGTGTAAATTTTGGTTTTGCCATAAATACGGTGGGTGAAACTCAACTCGGCGCCCACACCATTACCACACCTCCTGGCGGGACCAATTGGTATTCAGACCCCACCCTTAATTCTGACGGTATGGACCATATGCTGGTATACAATCTATCTAGCTTGAATGGGACAACAATATACGTGACTGATCCGGGCAGCAGCACACCAGTATTAGTCACCCTTGAAGATCCATATCTATTGTCCTTTGAAGACCTGCCATTAAATGACAACGGCGCTTACAGTGATCTGGATTATAGTGATTTGAATGTCTTGGTCTCTGGCATGGCACCGGTGCCGGAACCAATAACATCAGCCTTATTCGGTCTTGGTTTGTTCGCTATGGCTGTATTCTCACAGCGTCGCAAATTGGCATTTATAAGTTAGGAAAAAAATGAAAAAAATACTGTCTTTAACAATTTTGGCCGTGCTCTTAGCTCTTAGATCCAATGCTGCTTGGGCGGATGGTCCATTTCCTGCTGACTTAACCAATGGTACCTTTGGCGGCCCTGTTGGCCAGGTCACACCTAACAGCAATCCTTCCGGCACCCCTGATATTTATCAAGTCATCAATCAGTTGTTAGGTACTAGTTACATTAATAACGCCCAAGTCAATTACCTTGAATATACAGGTGATGCCAGCACTTGGGAGCAGACAAGTACCACTGGGTTTTATGCCGACATTTCCGTGTCAGCCGCTAATACCCAAACTTTTGAAGTATACAATGCGAGTACGCCTAATTCCCCGATTAACCCTTTAGGAACGACTTTTACCGGTGTTCCTGGTATGTTTGAAGGCAATGGCTCGAAAAGCAATCCTTACCCAGGCGTGTCCTCTTTTTTCCCTTTAGGCACCCAATTCGGTTTTAATTTAAACACTGTCGGGATTAGTTTAAATAATACCGGTTATATTGCCACTCCTGCAGGAGGCAATAATTGGTATTCTAACCCTGCCTATAATGTTGACGGCATTGATCACATGCTGGTATACAATTTATCATCTTTGACGGGTACGCAAATTTATATTTATGACCCTGTCACCTTGAGTGAACAACCGGTCACCCTTCAAGACCCTTATTTATTGTCATTTGAAGATCTCCCGGAAAATGTCGACGGGTTTGACAACATGGGCTACAAAAATCTGATAGTATTAGTCGACGGCGTCTCACCGGTGCCGGAACCCATGACCTTGTATTTATTCGGCGTTGGCTTGTTGGCCATTGCTGTTTTTTCATTCCGTCGGAAATATAATTTTATGAAGTTAACTTAAGGAGAAGTTTATGAAAAAAATACTATGGGCAACATTGGCATACGTCGCAATTTTTAGTTCTGGGCTGGCGCATGCTGATTCGATCACGGCGAATGTTTCCGGTGACGATAATATTTCGTATTGGAATGGTTCTGCATGGGTTGCGGAAGGAAACAATTGGCACAATGCGGAAACCATCAATTTAACTGTCACTTCATCTTCAGATGTAGTTTATTTTGCCGTTGCTAATGATTTTACCGCCCCAACTTCCAGTTTTAACCCTAACCCATCAGATTTTTTAGGAAGCTTCACTGATAATTCAGGGACATTTACACAAACAGGCACAAATACTCTGCTGAGCAATACCACCAATTTTAAGATCCTGGCGGTCAGCCCTTGGTTTACGCCTATTACCTTACCAGGTAATTCACCATTGTCTACCATTAACCCAACCGTTGATCCAACCACCTTGTCAGGATTCATCACCCCAACATCTTACGGGACAAATGGTAATCCATTAAGCCAGACCTTCCCATATTATAACTCTCTCGGAGAAGCGGTGCCCAACATAGACCCCAATGCCCAATGGATTTGGACAGGCAACAATACCGGTATTTACCAAACAGAGGATGATTATGCCATTATAGGGGTTGATTTAGGCGTTAATGTTCCTCTGGTCACTCCAGAGCCTCCGACATTATTGCTCTTTGCTTTTGCCGGTGCCATGCTCGTGCTTTTTAACAGGATAAAACTTTTCCCCACGTTGTCATCCTAGCAGAAAAACCTTTCGCTGCGTCGTCATCTCGCTGTGACGTCATCCTGAGCGCAGCGAAGGATCTCTAAAAGAACAACCATCATAAACAACATTATTAAACAGGCCCAAGAAAATATTCTTGGGCCTGTCTTTTTGTTTTTAATTTTATCTTCATCTTGTCTTCATGCTTCTTACGATAAAATTTCCCGTGAAAGAAAAGTCCGCCCAATAAAAGGATTTTATTATATGCACCGACGGAGAACAGTATTATACCACAGTACAATTGATTCAACATTGGATTAGCCCTAAAGTACGTACATTCAGCTTAACAAAATCTCAATAAAGCCAGGCAGCCGCAAGATGTCCAAACGTAACAATAGAATCATTTTCCTGTTAGTCATTGTTCTGAGCGTATTCTGCCTAAGCAATACTTGGGCAGCGGTAGGGTTTACGCCAACGGTCAGCAAGACCTATGCTCCTGAACCTGATACCTTGGCCTTGTTTACAAGCGGCCTTTTGACCATGCTATTGGCTTTTTTCCGCAGGACCTACGCATTGACCAAACGCGGCATTGACATCATCGGCTCTCTCCTCGCTTTAATTTTATTATCACCCCTTTTGCTGCTCACCGTGTTGTTGATTAAATTGACTTCCCGGGGACCGATATTTTACACCCAAACAAGGGTCGGTTTAAACGGCAAGGATTTTGACATTTATAAATTTAGGACCATGAAGGTGGATGCCGAAAAAGGTACTGGCCCTGTGTGGGCCGCTAAAAACGACGACCGTTTGGTCCCTGCCGGAAGATTTATCCGCAAGGCCCACATCGATGAAATCCCCCAATTTGTCAATGTCATCAAAGGGGAGATGAGCATCATTGGCCCCCGGCCTGAGCGCCCTGTTTTTGTTGAACAATTCAAAAAAACAATACCGGATTATTCCAAACGTTTACACGTCAAACCCGGCATTACAGGTCTGGCCCAGGTGTGGCATCATTATGATGACACTATCGAAGATGTTCGCAAAAAAATCAAGTATGACATCCTTTACATCAAAAAAATGTGCTTTTGGACTGATCTGCTGATCCTGGCAAGGACAGTCCGCGTTGTTATCACAGGGGCAGGGGCAAGATAATTTAATTAACAAATCAAAAACTAAAGGAAAAGACAATGAAAAAAACAATGTTGTTAACGGTCTTGGCCGGATTTTGGGCTTTTGGTGCCGGTGGCGCTTGGGCAGATGGGCCATTCCCGACCGCCATGACAGATGGTACCTTTGGCCCGGTTGGCAGTGTCACACCAAATAGCGGTACAGGTGAATTTGAAATTTATTCCGCTATCAATCAATTACTAGGCACAAGCTACACAAATAATGCCCAGGTTGATTACCTTGAATACACAGGTAACGCGAGCACATGGCAGCAAACCGGTAACGGCGGCTATGCCGTCATTGGCCTGGGAGCTTATAATTCCAATACTTTGGAAATGTATAATGCCGCAACACCAGGTGCTCCCGTTAATCCGATAGGCCCCTTTACCGGAAATGGCTCCTATGGCAATGGCAGCTTGAGCAATCCGTATGTGGGGACTCCAGCGTTTTTTTCACCAGGGACCCAGTTCGGTCTCGCCATAAACACCGTTGGTGAAACCCAACTGGGCGCTCATACCACCACCACACCTCCTGCAGGCACTACCTGGTATTCGAATCCCAGTTATAATTCCGATGGGATGGACCATATGCTGGTATATTATCTGCCCTCATTAACAGGCACAGTGGTATATATTAATGATCCTAACACCAATAGTGAACAACCAATCACACTGGAAGACCCTTATTTTGTAGCATTTGAAGACCTGCCTTTAAATAGCAATGGCGCAAACAGCGACTTAGATTACAACGATTTGGACGCTCTTATCAATGGCGCCGCACCTTTTAGCGCTCCTGTACCGGAACCGGTTACATTAGCTCTATTCGGCATAGGTTTGCTCGCCATGGCCGGATTTGCCCTACGAAACAAATGGATTTTTTACACCAAGAAAGGAATTTTCACCAAAATAGGTTGGATACATATGTAAAAGTTTAAAATTTTTTGTAAAAAATATCTAACTAATTCTGATATATGTGGTTACAACACTTCACTTGATTTGCATTCTAAATAATTAGATGCTATACTCGCTATAGTGAGATGTAAAAGGTAAACCATCCGAAAGGATGGGGCACAAAGCTATAGGGCCTTAACCGGCATTTGTCGGAAAGGCAGCCAGTTACCATCGGAAAACTATGGGACCTATTCTTTGTGCTCAATCAAAGAATAGGTTTTTTTATTTAAAAATGAATGCAGCCCCTGGAGAACCCCATATGAAACACAAAAAATTTATGTTAAGCCTCATTGCAGTGCTGGGAGTGGGCAGCCTTTGGGCTATCAATGTTTATGCAACTACCTATTATGTACGCGATGGGGGAGGCAACACCACCCAATGCACCGGTACAACCAATGCTGTTTATCCAGGATCAGGGACAAATCAGCCGTGCGCTTTTAACCATCCAGCATGGGTCATGGGAACTTCAAACAAAGCGGGGGGCAGCAATGGCCCAGCTCTATGGTCAGGCGGCGATACTATGTATATTGATGGAGATAGTGACGTTTCACCAGGCTCCCAAGCCCAATATATGATTGGTTGGGAAATGCCTAACTCAGGTTCGCTCTGCAATGGTTCTAATTACAACGGGTATGCGGTAACTTGCCATTTAATAGCAATTCCAGCAGGAATAAGCCCTTCACAAAAAACAACCATTATAGGAACAGGTACTCATCAGCCTCAATTATGGGGAACTCAAGGGTTAGGTGCCGGAACATCCGGAGCTATTGGAATTTTAATTGCAACAGCTGGAAATATTGAGTTGGAAAATCTGGAAATAACCGGGCACAGCTCTTGCAGCTACATTATTGGCAATGCTAACCCTGGTTATAATGGGTATCCAGGTCAATGCATTGGAAGCGGAGGAAATTTCCCTTACGGGACCTACGCCACCTATGGCCTTATTTTAGCAGGAACCAATTTAACCACGGAAAACTTATTTGTCCACAGACTTGCCCTTGATGATATCTACTTTCCAGGAATTCTTAGCAATTGGAATAGTACAAATGATAAATTTATATCTGGCGCTGAATTTCTTGATGATGGCGGGACAATGTCTTTTGGCGGCAATAACACCATGACTAATGATATATGGGCATTTGGCGGTATTGCCGAAAAATATCCGACACCAGACCCCGGCAATATTAAGGACCTGAATAATTATCTCAATGGCTGCGACCAGAATTGCGGGGCATTAGGCGGTGGATTTATGATGCAAAACAATGGTAATGCTTCTTGCGGAAATTGGACAATCAGCGGCTCACAATTCTTATTCAATCTGAAAACCAACATTGATTTCCTTCATTGTAATGGTACCGGAACTTTCAATTTTTTTAGGTCCAGGTCAGAGGGTTCTTCGGGTGAAGCCCTGAAATTGAATGTGGCCACAGCTAATATTGAAGAGAGCCAATTGATAGGTAATGCTCCAGTATGGAATACAGCGCCATTTAGGGCCATATTGGCGCCGTACAGCACATCAAACGGCCCTTGGTCTCCTGAAGTTTGCCGCGGAAACTCAGTAACAATTTTCGCAGGTAATGCCGGCGAGCAGGTGAATTTTATCAATGATGATGTCACAGGAAATTGCACCAGCCTTATTAATATCAGTGATATAGGACAGTCTCCAACTTTTGCTTGCACAGGAATGTCCGTTAATGCCCGAAACACTAAATTTATATCAGGTTTTGGCTATGATACCAATCAACAGACAGATGTCTTCTATGTGGGCGGTGATGATGGCAACGGTTCAGGATCTTGCGGCACTGGTAAAATTCCTTTTAACGAAAACTATGACAGTATTTATAATGAAAAAGACAGCTCAGATTGTACTGGCGCAAATAGCTTATGCGGAATAGACCCTAAAATAGTGGGTGAGACAAGCGGAAATTTATCCGCGATATTGGGGCCTGCCTCTTATTACAGTGGTACAAGCTTAGGCGACCAACTGTATTTACAATCTTCGTCTCCTTTAAAAGTTGCAGGTACAACAAATGCCATTTATTCTAATGGGTCTTCAAATGACTATAATGATAATCCATCAAATACCCCTCCTGATATTGGTGCCGTTCAGTATAGCAGCTGTGTAGCGACCAATAATTTTTGCAGTATAAGCGGTGAATGTTGCGGGGGTACTTGTAATTCTGAGGGGGAATGTGGTACTAATAACTCAAAAGCACAGCCAACAGTCTCTATAACAAGCCCCTCAAGCGGCAGCAGTTTTACGGCTGGATCCAATGTCACCATGACCGCCAGTGCTTCTGAAACCAACGGCACAATTACTAATGTTTCCTTTTATAATGGAGCAACATTATTGGGGACCAGCACAAGCTCGCCGTATAGCTACACAGCCGCCAGTCTCGCTGCCGGTACTTATAACCTTACAGCCCAGGCCACGGACGCGAATGGTGTTATAGCAACCTCAACGCCTGTATCCATGACCATCACAGCACCGCCTGTTGTCCCATCATTGCCCGTTGTCTCAATAACAAGCCCCACCAGCGGAAGCAATCTGACCGCAGGTTCCAATGTCACCATTACTTCCACTGCTTCTGAAACCAATGGGACCATATCCCAAATATCAATTTACAATGGAGCAGGCGTACTCTTAGGAGAAAGCAATTCATCTGCTTACAGTTTCGTTTATAGCAATTTATTAGCCGGTACATACACCTTTACAGCCGTGGCCACAGATGCTTTAGGCGTTTCAGCAACTTCAAGCCCGGTAACAATAACAGTCACCGCGCCGCCGGCACCTGTGGCGCCAACGGTGAGCCTGACATCTCCTGCTAATAATGCTTCTTACGCATCGCCGACCAACATCACTTTGACAGCTAACGCTTCCTCAAGTGACGCCACTATCAGTCAGGTGACTTTTTATAATGGTGCAACATTATTAGGCACAAGTACGATCAGCCCCTATAGGCTTACGTGGATCAATGTCCCATCAGGGACTTATAATTTAACAGCCAAAGCAACCGATAGTAATGGATTATCAACAACATCAACAGCAGTTTCTGTCACTGTAAGCGGCCTGCCGGCCGTGAGTTTATCAAGTAACAATACATCATATTCAGCGCCTGCCAGTGTGGTCTTAACAGCTGCTGCGTCAGAATCCAATGGAACGATCAGCAGGGTAGACTTCTATAATGGGCCAACCTTGCTAGGGACAAGCCTTAGCAGCCCTCACACCTTTACATGGAACAATGTGCCGGCAGGGAACTACAGCTTCACTGCCATTGCCACCGATGCTAATGGCACAACTGTGACTTCAAGTCCAGCGGCTGTCGCCGTTAGCGGCCTGCCTGTCATTACCTTATCAAGTAATAATACCTCCTTCACAGCGCCTGCCAGTGTCATTCTTACAGCTGTTGCGTCAGAAACCAATGGGACAATCAGTAAGGTGGTCTTTTATAATGGATCGACCTTGCTCGGAACAAGTACCAGCAGTCCGTTTAGCTTTACCTGGAGCAATGTGGCCGAAGGAAATTATAATCTAACTGCCATCGCCACCGATGCTAACGGCCAAACAACAAGTTCAAGCCCTATGGCTGTTACGGTCAGCAGCCAACCTGTTGTTAGTTTAACAAGTAATCATACATCATTCACAGTACCTGCCAGTGTTGTCTTAACAGCCTCTGCGTCAGAAACCAATGGGACAATTAATAAGGTGGTCTTTTATAATGGTTCAACCTTGCTCGGAACAAGTACCGGCAGCCCGTACAGTTTTACCTGGACCAATGTAGCTGCAGGAAATTATTCTTTAACTGCTGTTGCCACTGATGCCAATGGCACAACTGTGACCTCAACTCCTGTGGCTGTTACAGTCAGCGGCTTGCCTGTTGTCACCTTATCAAGCAATAATACGGTATTCACAGCACCTGCCAGTGTTGTCTTAACAGCCTCTGCATCAGAAATCAATGGAACGATCAACAAGGTGGTCTTTTATAATGGGTCAACCCTGTTGGGAACAAGTACCAGCAGCCCGTACAGTTTTACCTGGAGCAATGTGTCCATAGGAAATTATTCTTTAACTGCCGTTGCCACTGATATTAATGGCGTAACTGTGACTTCAACTCCTGCAGCTGTTACAGTCAGCGGCTTGCCTGTTGTCAGCTTAACAAGCAATAATACGGTATTTACAGCGCCTGCCAGCGTTGTCTTATCAGCATCCGCCTCAGAGGCCAATGGGAGCATCAGCTCAGTAGCTTTCTATAATGGCCCAACCTTGTTGGGAACAAGCACCAGCAGCCCGTTTGGCTTTACTTGGGGCAATGCAGCACCGGGGAATTATAATTTAAGCGCTATCGCTAAAGATGCCAATGGCGTGACAGTGACTTCGAGCTCTATATCTATTACAGTGACCGGACCGCCTGTAGTGACTTTAACCAGTAATGATACGACATTTTCACCTCCAGCC